>JGI24707J26582_10002167_pt1 | contig 15029 bp, 16 predicted proteins | sample BioPla1DNA1_FD_26582 | JGI IMG/M metagenome (IMG submission 26582) | reverse complement strand
GCATTATATTATTGGCTGTAACTGACAATATTTTTTGTTTGTAAAAAAGCAATTTAATTATTGACAATTAGAAATTATTATGTTAAAACTATATTGAACTTTTGTTTAGCAGGTGTAAACAAAAAGTTTAGTCGTCCAAAACTCTGTCTAAAGGAGTGTAACTATGAATATCGGAGAAAAAATTAAGCATCTTAGGATAAAGAATGGCCTTACCCAGCAGGAATTAGCAAATCGCTGTGAACTATCTAAGGGTTTTATTTCCCAGGTAGAGCGGGATCTAACCTCTCCATCTATAGCTACACTTATTGATATTTTGGAGTGTTTAGGTAGCAACTTGAAAGACTTCTTTAGTGAAAACGATGACGAAAAGATTGTTTTTCATAAAAGTGATATATTCATTCAAGAAGATAAGGAACTTGGGCATGCTATACAATGGATAGTACCTAACTCCCAAAAGAATAGTATGGAGCCTATTTTGATGCAAATACAGCCGGGGGGTGCTTCTGAACTTGATGATCCCCACGACGGCGAGGAGTTTGGTTACATTATATCTGGCACAATATTTCTGCATCTAGGGAATCAAAAGCTTAAAGTTAAGAAAGGTGAGAGTTTTTATTTTAAGCCATCATTGGTTCATTTTATATCAAATGAATCTAAATATACAGCTACCGTGCTGTGGGTATCGTCGCCACCTAGTTTTTAACTTCTTGATTAGTAAACCCTTTATATGTTTAAGTGTTATATAGATAAGATGTCCCTTAATTACTCTGTTTTAATTAAATCTATATTTAAATTCGCTTTAAGCAGTACATGAAAATTACGCTGAGCAGGCATTAAAGGATCAGGGGGTATAAAAATGTCCTATGAAATCATCAATCTTATAGATATATCAAAAACTTTTGACGACACTCCTGTGTTGGAAAACATAAACCTTAATATAAGGCGGAATGAGTTTTTGACACTACTTGGCCCTAGCGGTTGTGGTAAAACTACCACCCTTAGGATCATCGGTGGATTTGAAGAGCCCACTAGGGGTAAAGTTTTATTTGAAGGAGAAGATATTACCCATTTGCCTCCTTACAAAAGGAAACTCAATACTGTATTCCAAAAATATGCTCTTTTCCCTCATATGGATGTTTTTGATAATATCGCCTTCGGCCTTAAGATAAAAAAAATGGATAAAGAGCTTGTTGAAGAGAAAGTAAAAAATATGCTTAACCTGGTAAATATGCGGGGTTTTGAGAATCGCTCTGTGGAGTCTCTGAGTGGAGGTCAGCAACAACGGGTGGCTATTGCCAGAGCCCTAGTAAACGAGCCGGATGTTCTTCTTTTAGATGAGCCTCTAGGAGCCTTGGATTTGAAGCTGCGCAAAGGTATGCAGATAGAGCTTAAGAATATCCAACAAAAGCTGGGCATCACCTTTGTATATGTAACCCATGATCAGGAAGAAGCACTGACCATGTCCGATACTATCGTAGTTATGAACGATGGGATTATACAGCAAATTGGTAGCCCTATCGATATTTATAACGAGCCTAAAAATGCTTTTGTTGCTGATTTTATTGGTGAAAGCAATATCGTAGATGGAGCTATGATAGAGGATTATTTAGTAGACTTTGCAGGACATAGATTCAAATGCTTGGATAGGGGTTTTGCTCCTAATGAAGAGGTGGATGTGGTGGTTCGTCCCGAGGATATTAAATTGGTGTCTAGGGGCCAAGGTATGCTTGAAGGTAGAGTAGTATCCGTCATCTTCAAAGGAGTTCACTATGAAATGATGGTGGAATCCAATGGTGTTAGATGGATAGTTCATAGTACCCTTATGGAGCCTGAAGATACAGTTGTAGGAATTAATATTCTCCCTGATGATATTCATATTATGAAGAAGATGAGGGTGAAATAGTTATGAAAAAAAGTATGATTGCCTATCCTTATCTAGTGTGGATGATAATCTTTATCCTGGTACCTCTTCTGCTAATAGTATTCTATGGCTTCACCAAAACAACAGATCAGGGCATAGTCTTTACACTGGATCACTTTAAAAGGTTCTTTGAGCCTATATATATAATGGTCTTATTAAGGTCTCTATACTTAGCTTTGATATGTACTGTCATATGCCTGCTATTGGGTTATCCCCTATCCTTGATTCTGGCAAGTAAAGAATATAGGCATAAAAGGGTGTTAGTATTATTAGTAGTTATCCCTATGTGGATGAACTTTTTGCTTAGAACCTACGCATGGCTGACACTCCTTGAAAAAAATGGAGTGATTAACACATTTATTTCCTTTTTTGGCTTGCCTAAGATGGAGCTACTTTACAATCAAGGAGCTGTAGTGCTGGGTATGGTTTATAATTTTCTTCCCTTTATGGTTCTCCCTATCTACTCTGTGCTTATAAAAATTGATAAAAGTATCATAGAAGCTGCAGAGGACTTAGGGGCTGACTCTAAAACAATCTTTGGGAAGATCATCCTACCTCTCAGCTTGCCAGGGATTGTATCTGGCATTACCATGGTGTATATGCCCGCAGTGACCACCTTCGTCATATCAAGACTCTTAGGTGGCGGACAGTTTACCCTTATAGGTAACCTAATAGAGCAGCAGTTTGTATATACAGGAGAATGGGGCTTTGGGTCAGCACTATCTATTGTCATGATGATATTAATTCTATTTAGCATGGCAATAATGTCTAGATATGAAAAGGAAAGAGAAGGAGGGGGATTGTTTTGATGCGCTTTCTAAAGAGATTCTATCTCGGTTTAATTTTTCTTTTTTTATATGCTCCCATACTCATATTAATGGTTTTTTCCTTTAATGATTCAAAGTCTAGAGGTAACTGGGGCGGCTTTACTTTGAGATGGTACGCTGAGTTGTTTAGGGATAGAGAAATTATGTCGGCCCTCTACTACACAATTGTTATCGCAATATTGTCTGCCCTTATAGCTACGGCAATTGGGATGGTAGCAGCTTTGGGGATTCATAATATGAATAGGTTTGGCAAGGGCTTGGTCATAAATATTACCTACTTGCCCATGCTAAATCCCGATATTGTAACGGGTATATCCCTTATGATACTCTTTGTTTTTGTTAATATGGAAAGAGGATTTATATCCCTTTTGATAGCCCACATAACCTTTAATATACCCTACGTCATATTCTCTATAATGCCCAAACTCAAGCAGATGAATCAACATCTCTATGAGGCAGCATTGGATCTAGGTGCCACCCCCTTCTATGCTTTTAGAAAGGTGATCCTGCCTGAGATAATGCCAGGGGTAATTACTGGCTTGATTTTCGCCTTTACCCTGTCCATAGATGACTTTGTCATCAGCTACTTCACTACAGGAGCAGGGGTATCTAACCTATCCATAGTTATTCATTCTATGGCAAGGCGAGGTATAAATCCAACCATCAATGCTTTATCTACTCTTATGTTCATCACAGTCCTCTTATTGCTAATCATCGTCAATAAAAGGACTGCAAACAATTCCGGGAAGGAGAATGTTATATGAAACAAAAACTTAATGCTAAGTTATCCTTGCTAGTGATAGTATTCACTCTTTTGGTCCTATTGCTCACTGCTTGCGGACAATCGGATCGAGTAACCCTCAAGGTTTTTAACTGGGGTGATTACATGGATACCAGTATCATAGCGGACTTTGAAAAAGAGTATAATATAAAGGTTATATACAGTACTTTCGCTACAAATGAAGATATGTATGTAAGCCTTAAGTCTGGAGGAAACAGTTATGATGTGGCATTTCCTTCTGATTATATGATCAGCAGGATGATTAATGAAGATATGCTCCATACAATCGACATGAACAATATACCTAACTATAAGTATATTGATGATAAATTTAAGAATCTGCCCTTTGATTCAAATAATGAGTATTCCGTTCCCTATTTATGGGGTACTCTTGGCATCGTCTATAACAAGACAATGGTAGATGATCCTGTAGATAGCTGGGAAATCTTATGGAATGAAAAATACTCAAAGCAAATCCTCATGCTTGATAGCCAGCGAGATTCTATAGGCATTACCCTCAAGATGCTAGGCTATTCCATGAATACCAAGGAAGAAGATCAGCTAGAAGAGGCCAAGCAAAAGCTAATAGAACAAAAACCCCTAGTCTTGGCCTACGTCGGCGATGAGGTAAAGGATAAGATGGTGGGCGGGGAAGCAGCACTAGCCGTAGTTTGGTCTGGAGATGCTGTGGCCATGAAATGGGAGAATCCAGATTTGGAATATGTTATACCCAAAGAAGGTAGCAACCTGTGGTTTGATTCAGCTGTAATTCCCAAGAGTAGTAAACACAAAAAGGAAGCCGAGATGTTTATTAATTACCTATCCGAGCCAGAGGTCGCTTTCCGAAACACTGACTATATAGGCTATTCTACCCCCAATAAAGAAACTATGGGAATGCTGGATCAGGAACTCATAGAGGATAGTACTGCATATCCCAGTGATGCAGAAATAGAGAACTGCGAGGTCTTTGAGGATCTAAGCGATACCCTACAGATTTATGATAGAATATGGACGGAAATAAAATCCAGTTAAGATCAGTGTTTTAATAATACTTATTGGCATCAAGAGTAAACTACCATAGACCATAATTATACAAGGAGCAACAGAGGATTCAATACCCTGTTGCTCTTTCTATCCCTATTACTTATCTTGATTATTCACTTCATTATAATATTGGTCATTCTATACAAGCAATACAACTGACTGCATATCTATACATTATTCTNATCAATTATTAATCTATTTGATCTATTATAGCGATTTAGTATTTTACTTTGATAAGATATATAGTATAATGTTCTTATATATTTAGCCGATTAAGTATTTGGTTCTAATTTATGCTATATTTATGTTATATTATCGAATTGGATTGATTATAAGGATGCAGTTTACTCTAGTCAATTACTTTTCATCACGCATTCTTAAAAATTATAAGTGTTTATAGGAGGATCTTTATGAAACGAGTGTATAATTTTTCGCCAGGCCCATCTATGCTCCCTTTACCTGTACTAGAAAAAGCACAAAAAGAGCTGTTGGATTACCAAGGCACTGGTATGTCAGTTATGGAACTAAGCCACCGTTCACAATTATTTCAAGGGATCTTTGATTGTGCCCAGCAACTACTTATTGAATTAATGGATATACCACAAAATTATAAGGTTCTATTTCTACAAGGCGGAGCAACCACCCAATTTTCTGCGGTACCCCTGAACTTATTGAGCAAATACAAAAAAGCAGATTATGCTATCACAGGTTCCTTTGCTGAAAAAGCAGCTCAAGAAGCCAAGCGCTATGGCATAGTTAACCATGCCGCCTCTTCGGAGGACAAGAACTTTAGCTATATACCAGATGTTGACAAGATGAAAATCAGCCCTGATGCGGATTATTTTCACATAACCACCAATAACACCATCTATGGAACCAAGTATAGCAAGCTACCCGATACAGGAGATATTCCTCTAGTAGCGGATATGTCGTCAAACATACTTTCCCAAGTTTACGATGTATCAAAATTTGGCCTCATATATGCAGGTGCACAAAAGAACATGGCTCCCTCAGGGCTAACTGTTGTCATAGTGCGGGAAGATTTGATAGGAAAAGCCATGGATATTACTCCTGTCATGCTGGACTATAAGGTTCAATCTGACAAGAATTCCATGTACAATACCCCTACTACCTTCAGTATCTATATGGCCAAGCTGGTTTTTGAATGGCTAAAGGAACTAGGCGGAATTACTGAAATAGAGAAAATTAATATTGAAAAAGCAAATAGCCTCTATGACTTCATTGATAATTCAAGCCTGTATAAAGGGACCGCTAACCCCAAAGATCGATCCATAATGAATGTAACCTTTACACTGCCCAATGAAGATTTAACAGCCAAATTTGTCAAGGAAGCAAGCCAAGCGGGATTGACCAACTTGAAAGGCCATAGATCCGTGGGAGGTATTAGAGTTAGTATCTACAATGCAATGCCCATAGAAGGCGTAAAAGCTTTGGTAGACTTTATGAAAGATTTTGAACTCGAGAACAAGTAGTGAAAGTATAGAAAGAGGATGGATATGTATAAAATAAAAGTTTTCAACAATATATCAGAGAAGGGACTAAACCTTCTTCCTGAAAATCTATATGAAGTATCAGCGGACATAGGCGATCCTCACGGGATTCTGCTGCGAAGCTATAACATGCATGATATGGATGTGCCCGATTCTTTGTTGGCCGTGGCCCGGGCAGGAGCTGGGGTAAACAACATCCCTATCGATAAGTATGCTGAAAAGGGTATAGTGGTATTTAATACCCCCGGGGCTAACGCCAATGCTGTAAAGGAATTGGTCCTAACGGGAATACTCCTATCCTCCAGAAGGGTTATCGAAGGCATCCACTGGGTTAATTCCCTTAAAGACAATGGAGCAAATGTAACAGCCCTGGTGGAAAAGAAGAAATCCAACTTCGCAGGTCCTGAAATAAAGGGTAAAAAACTAGGTGTCATAGGATTGGGTGCTATTGGGGTTATGGTAGCCAACGATGCCCATGCTATAGGCATGGAGGTTACGGGCTATGATCCTTTCATCTCAGTTCGATCGGCATGGAAACTATCAAGAGGTATACATAGGGCTGAAACTTTGGATGAACTTTTAGCTGACTCAGATTATATTTCTATCCATGTTCCCTTGGTGGAGCAAACTAGGGATATGATAAATGAGGAAGCCATATCTAAAATGAAGAGAGGCGTCCGACTCCTTAATTTCTCTCGTGGACAACTTGTAAATGACCAAGATCTAGTAAAGGCTCTGGAAGATGGACAGGTTAGCAAATATGTCACTGATTTTCCCAACCAAGAGCTCTTAGGGATAGAAAATGTTATTGCAATCCCCCATCTTGGTGCCTCCACCCCTGAATCCGAGGAGAACTGCGCCTATATGGCCGTTAGCGAGCTTAGGAATTATCTGGAATTCGGGAATATCCGAAATTCTGTCAACTTTCCCGAATGTGAGCTTCCCCCTTCCCCTGATACAGCCCAAAGAATAACTATAGCTCATAAAAATGTTCCTAATATGGTTGGCCAAATAGCTTCATGCCTAGCCACTGAGCATATAAATATCAACAACATGATAAACAAGAGCAAGGGCAACTATGCCTATACAATCATTGACCTGGAAACCAAGGTCAAGGATGAAATCTTGAATCAGCTATCTAAAATAGCTGGTGTAATCAAGCTTCGAGCCATATAGATTTCATTCCATAAACTTATTTCACTGGTGTGGCAATGATCGTAAAGTGTGTTTCCAAATTCTTTGAAACGGAAGTCTAATTTGATAAGATAGGTTTTAGGCTGTTGGTTATATAACCAACAGCCCTTTTCATAATTTTAATATCCAATTTAGTCCTTCCCGCTAGATTAATGCCATGGTAAACAGTCTGCTCCCAGCTCTAAGGCATCAAGGGAAGGAACCATTGACTTGGCTAGTTTGACTGGGGCTGCTTGTCTTCCCTGGAAAATAAGTTAATGTGTTAATAAGGCTTAATTAGCTAATTTGCACAAGGCTAAAGGAAATAGTAGAATATTAACAAAATAATCTTATGGCGGTGGTTTTTGATGAGTTATAACTTCGATAAGCCCGTGAATCGTAGTAATACCCATAGCATTAAATGGGACAAGCTGCATAAAACCTTTGGTCTAGATGACGTCCTGCCCATGTGGGTAGCAGATATGGATTTTACCTGCCCAAAGGCTATTTTAGACAGCATTGAGAAACGCAATAAGCATGGAATTTTTGGCTATACTAGCCAACCTGAATCCCTCCATGAATCGATTATTGGATGGATGAAGAAAAAGCATGGATGGGATATAAAAAAAGAATGGCTTGTTTACTCCCCCGGTGTGGTGACTTCGTTAAACTTGGCTACCATATCCTTTACCCAGCCTGGTGACTCTGTAGTCATTCAAGTTCCTGTCTATCCTCCTTTTTTCTCGGCAATTAAGGGGCACGACAGAGTAGTGGCCCCGAATTCTCTGCTAGAGAATCAAGGATATTACTCCATAGATTTTGACGACTTGGAAGAAAAAATGGCTTCAGGATCCAAGATGATGATACTATGTAGTCCCCACAATCCTGTGGGTAGAGTATGGACTAAGGATGAGCTTGAAAAAATAGCAAACCTATGTGAGAAATATGACGTATTGATGGTGTCAGATGATATTCACTCGGACTTAATTTTGCCAGGGCATGACCATATACCAATAGCTACTGTTTCAAAATATATGAAGGAAAACTCCATTACCTGTATTGCACCCAGCAAGACCTTTAATATTCCCGGACTTATGGCCTCGGTAGCTATTATCCCCAACCCCAGACTTAGAAGGCAGTTTGAGAAAACCATTAGTAGGATAGGAATAGGCATGATAAATGTCTTTGGAATGGTTGCCATGGAAGCGGCCTATAGTCATGGGGAACCATGGTTGGATGCTTTGATTAGCTACCTTGATGACAATCTTTCCTATTGTATGGAATACTTCAAAAGCTATATTCCCGAGATTAAGGTAAGAAAGCCCCAAGGCACCTATCTCGTTTGGCTGGACTGCAGGTCTCTTAATATGGAGGGAAAAGCCCTTCATAAATTTATGACTGCCCAGGGTAAGATAGGCTTAAACAATGGAATGGACTTCGGTCCGGGAGGCCAAGGATTTCTTAGGATTAATATAGCTTGTCCCCGCAGTACCCTTAAAGAAGGCCTTCATAGGATAAAGAGGGCAGTAGATATATGGAGAAAGCTCTAGCATCCAAAGATGTTCCAAGGATATATTTGCTGAGGGGAGCTGGAAAAGGTCATAGTTTCCTTTAATGTAGGATGTATTAGACCAATCTCCCTAGACCAAAGGGCAATCTGCTGCCCCGGCTGGTTTAGCTGCCTCCCATACTTTTGATCTCCAAATAATGGATGGCCAATTTCAGCAAACTGTACCCGAATCTGATGGGGACGTCCAGTATGAAGGTCTATCTCAACTAGAGATAAACCCGATGATCGACCAATAAGCTTATAATCCAATATGGCTTTCTGGGCCCCCTCTACACTGCTATCTACAGCTCTTACCATATTTCTACGCCTATCTTTGATAAGGTAGTGGACAAGATTCTTCTTAGATTTAACTGGCGGTACCCCGTGGATTACCGCCAGATATTTTTTGTCAAATTGTCTAGTTCGTATTTGCTCAGATAGGCGAGAAGCTGCCTTAGAGGTTTTGGCAAAAACCATCACCCCACCTACAGGTCGGTCCAGCCGGTGAACTAGGCCTAGATATACATTACCAGGCTTATCATACTTCACCTTTATGTATTCCTTCAAAAGTGTCAACATATCCTTATCCCCTGACCTATCCTGCTGGGACGGTATATTTACCGGCTTTTCTACAACTAACAGATGATTGTCTTCGTATATGATCTCTATGTCAGAATAATGTATATGACTCAATGATCTTCCTCCGTTATATTAAACACCAGCTCGTACATCATCTACAGTTCGATGCTCCATACTAAAGTGCATAAAGTCAACATCAAGCCCTTGACCCACAGGACACTGTGCTTCCATTCCTGCCTGAATTGTCTCAGGAACATCTAAGGTAAAATAACGCACCATGTTCCAAGTTTTACCGTCAGGACCATAATGCATGCCAAAAAGATTTCCCTTCCTTACTATCTGAAGCCACACACTAGGCCAGTGGTAGTTTACACCATTGGCATCATCGGATAGACCATTATCCGTAACAACACTTACTATTGCTTGAGTTCCAAAGTCAGAACCTTCGAAACACAATTTGGCCCAGCGGTCGCTATCCTCCCTTATCATCAAGACTGCGGCATCCCACTTGTTTTTGAAAGGAGGGGAAACATGAGCCTTCATAACAAAATCGCCCTTTACACTTAAATATAAAAAAGGTGCTGACTCCTGTTTACTAGTCCCGTCAGGATTGGAGAAAAAATCCGTTTCTGCCGGTGCATATATTCGTATACCACCTTCAGGCAAAAGGGTGTAGCTAGACTCGTTCATCCATTCAAATGAACCCCTATTTTCTTCCGTTAATTGTAACAATAGATTTTTATCCATTTTGCTATCTTCCTTCCTTTTTTTATTTTTTACTCTTTTTTCTAACAAGAGATATACTGCCAAATCCGCCTATAATGGCAATATAAAAACCAAAATCATAAGTCCAACCATTATTAAAAATCTCGTATACCCGAATCTTACTATCAAATATTCCTATTAATAGAGATATTGGGGCCATCCAACCATGCCAAATTCCCCAGAAAAAGCCTGCTGGCTTATCAGCGGTATTGTGCCCATCACCAGGTACACATCCAGCTAGAAGTATTGCCACAGCTGTTACCAATATAAGAATAAGCAAAAGGGTAAAACGTCCTATTTTCAACACAATCTCCCCCTCAGATCAAGATTTTCATACAAACCCTTGTACCATTATATTATAACAGTACAAACCTTTGATCTAGCATTAGGCATAAACTTATTGACCTATGAAAACCCACTGCCGTCTCCTAATATATTAACTATTAGAGCTTTATATGACAATAGCCATTGGGATTCTTTTTGAGATATCTTTGGTGGTATTCCTCTGCTTCATAAAAGCAGGTCAAAGGCTCCACTTCCGTTAGAATAGGTTTTGAATACTTGGCCTGCTCCCTGTCTAAGCTGTCCTTTATAGTGTCTAAATCCTGGGCATCCATATAATATATACCAGTTCGGTACTGGCTTCCTATATCGTTGCCCTGTCTATTCAAGATAGTAGGATCAATAACGCTCCAAAACTTGTCAAGTAGCTCCTCAAGGCTAAGCAGGTTTTCATCATATTTTACATAGCATACCTCTGCATGCCCTGTTGTTCCGGTACATACATCCTCATAGCTTGGATGTGCCTTGGTTCCGTTGGCATACCCAACCTTGGTAGCCACCACTCCCGGGATCCTTGACATATACTCCTCTACTCCCCAAAAACACCCTCCTGCTAACACTATCTCCTTCATCTTTTGCCTCCCAAATTACCATAATCTCCGAATGTACCTTTGTGCCAACAAATACTATAATCCTTCTAAAAGGTTATTTAGTCCTTTAATCGTTAGCCCTTTTATAAATAGCCCATTAAACTATATTATATAGCCTGTAGGCCTAAACATTACACCTGCTTTAGTCATAATAGCTAACTTGTCAATAAGCCTCTCTCTGCGAAGCTGGTATACCTATCGCCTGCAACAATAATATGATCCAAAACCTTTATTGAAATGCTCTCAAGAGCCACAAGGATTTTATTAGTGACGTTAATATCTGCTACCGAAGGTCGAACACTTCCTCCCGGATGATTGTGAGCCAATATCACACTACTTGCCTGATGTCTAAGAGCTGTCTCCACAATCAGCCTTGGATAGATTGCTGCTTCATTGATAGTTCCTTCATGGACCATATCAGCATAGTTTACCCGATTCTGGGTGTCTAAACATATTACATAGAACACCTCATATATCCTCCCGGCTAGGAGGGAAACAGCATATTCCCCTGCCTTGGAGGAACTATTGATAACCGGCTTTTCTCCCCATTTGCCTAAAAAGTATCTCCTTGAAAGGGATGGGATAAGGGATATCAATATGGCAGTATGTTCGGATACACCGCATCTTCTGGATATATCCTTTGCATCAGCTTCAAATAGTCCTGCCAGAGAGCCAAACTCCTTGATCATCCTATGAGCCAGTTCATTAGTATCCCTTCTGGGTACTGAATAAAACAACAATAATTCCAATACCTGATGGTCTTCAAAGGCATCCAATCCTTCGGACAGGTATCTTGCCTTTACCCTCTGCCTATGACCTGCATGAACATTTCTACTCATATCCAAAATAGATCCTTTCCATAGTATATAGTATTAGAAATATCTGCGACTATGGAAATAGTTCTACAGGATTAGGAAAAATCCTTCAAAAATCTACTAATTTCTATATTCGACTATGCTTTGGCTTTGATATTTGTATGGTAGCCCTCCGCCCTGAAAGAATCTTGCCGGAACAATGCTGTAATATTGGTCTAACTACATCCTTATTTACATTGACAAATGAAAATTTCTTCATAATATCTATATCCCCAATGGACTTACTGCTTATCTGAGCATTGCTACATAAAAACCGAACCAATACCTTGGGTTTTAACCTATCCATTTGACCCACAGAGATAAATAATCTAGTATAGTCATTGGAGAAAGATCCAATATCGTTCTTAGAATAATCAAAGGATATTTCCTTGTGGTAGAGCAGATTCATCAAAGCTGCCGATATATCCACCAAACTATAATCTTCATCTAGTTTGGACACCAAAGGAACAAATTTCTTATAGTCGTCCTTTTCCAATGCTTCCTTTGCCCGATTGACTATGCTTCGATATTTTGAATGAAATATATCATCGATGGTAGGAATCTCCTTCCGCTTTATCTTGGACTTAGTAGTCCTTTGTATAAGCTTTAGCATAGGATATTCCTTAGATGTAACCAAGCTATAGGCTACACCCTCTTTCTTTGCCCGTCCGGTTCTGCCTATTCTATGAACATAGGATTCTGTATCCTGAGGAAGATCATAATTGATAACATGGGAAACATCCTCTATATCGATACCTCTTGCGGCCACATCGGTTGCTACCAGCAGTTCTATACTGCCCTCCTTGAATCTATTTAGAGTTTGAAGCCTTTGATTTTGATTCATATCACCATGCATACCTTCTGCGTTATAACCACGGGCTTGTAGAGCCTGAGCCAGCTCATCCACTCCTCTTTTTGTCTTGCAAAATATTATAGAACTNAAAGGTTCCTCAACATCTAGTATTCTACATAAAGATTCAAATCTGTCTCTATGCTTAATTTCATAATAGTACTGCTCTACAGTGGATACAGTCATAACATTTCTAACCACTGATATATGCTTAGCATCAGGTTTCATATACCTCTTTGCTAATTTTTTTATGGCATTAGGCATAGTGGCCGAGAAAAGCATGGTCTGCCTATTATTATTTGAAGCTTTTATTATAGCTTCAATATCACCGATAAATCCCATATCCAACATCTGGTCTCCCTCATCAAGGATGAGAAATTTTATATGCTTAAGGTTAATAACTTTTCTTTTGATTAAGTCTAGTACCCTACCGGGAGTTCCTACTATTATATCAACACCCCTTCTTATTGCTCTTATCTGTCTCTCAATGGGCTGTCCTCCATATACAGGCAATAGCTTTGCACTAGTATATTTGGCAATACGAACCAATTCATCGTTTACCTGTACAGCCAGCTCCCTAGTGGGGGTCAGTATCAAGCTATTGATATTCCCAGTNTTCTCCATCTTATTCAATATAGGAGCACCAAAAGCAAGAGTTTTGCCTGTTCCCGTTTGAGCCTGACCTATTGCGTCATACCCCTCAAGTAATACAGGTATGACCTCTGCCTGGATCTTAGAGGGTTCTTCAAACCCCATATCATCTATGGCTTTTAATACATTTTTATCTAAATTCAAATCGCTAAATCTAACTGTCTTCAATTCTTATTCATCCTCTTTCTTTGTTTCATATTCACTTTATCTTATTATTACCCAAGCCCATTTAAATTTTCCATAACCAACACAAACCCTATAGGAAAAATCCCTATAGGGTTTAAAATAAAATAATATTCTCTTTGTATACTCAAGTTTCTTGATATCTAAAAGCGTATATATTATTTTAAAATCTCCCTTAACTAAACCACTTAGATCGAAAACTAAACCAATCTTTGCCAAGCTGTATTTATACTACCACAGTCATATGGAATAAGCAAACATTATTAACCCATGGGCTTTGAGAATTTTTTGCTTGGCCCTAACTATTCTTTCTTCTTTCGGCTCATCCATATCCCCAATCCTGACAAAACACCACTTATACCATAGAATATCATGGCGTTTTTATCCCCGGTTTTTGGAATAGTTATATCCTCCGGATCTGGCCTGTGGGGATCAGGGAATTTTTCTTTATCGGTCTGGGCTGTAAAAATCCATTTTACATCTAGTTTTTTGTCTTGAAACTCATTCCCTGTCTCAGGTCCGGGCAGATGTACTATTGCTCTTAATGTCTTTGCATCATCTCTATCAAAATTACCTAAACTGATATTAGACGTGGCATAATCCATCATAGATCCTGAAAAGATTTCGCTTTCCTCTAGGTAAACTGTCAATAGGAGTTGTTTAAACAGATCAGCCTCCCCTCCCTTAGGGATATCACCCATCCGCTCTGTTCTCATAAAAAGTTCAAAAGGGGCAGTGTGCTTATTGGCTATATTAAGGTTGGCTTCAAAAGTGTCTCCAGGATTTAAGTTAGTTAGATCAAATAATCTCCTAGATTCTGGAATTATTTCTAAGCCTATATTCTTACCCACTAATTTCAAATCCTCGGCATAGCTTATATTCATACCATAGGAAATAAGGTCTCCTATAATAAATGAAATAATACCAAGCAATAAAATAATTTTTGGCATTTTCCCTTTCATGTTCTGCCCTCCTTTGAAGGGGTATTAGGGGGGCGTAGCCCCCCTGGTTTGTACACATTGTATAGTACTACAAATTTGTATATTTTATAATACTTGCACTTTATCGACAATAGCACGAGTGCTCTATTACATTATATTCTTTTTTCTCTTCCACTATTTCTCCCATGGAAGCTTTTCTAAACCCCATTCATATAATGCAGCATCTCTAACCCCTTGAACCGCCTCAGCCTCTATTGTTAGAGTAAATTCGCCGTCTTGGTAATCGTTACCTATACTGTCGCCATCAAAGCAAACCTTTTTAATTAGGTTATTTGTTGGTTCCCCACTCTTCACTTTTTCTTTATAGTAGTACCAGCCATCTCCTCCATCTACCCATTTAGATTTTTTACCACCAGGACCACCAGGACCGCCAGGACCCTTAAAGGCCTCTAAAGGTTGAACATTGCC
>JGI24707J26582_10002165_pt1 | contig 15033 bp, 10 predicted proteins | sample BioPla1DNA1_FD_26582 | JGI IMG/M metagenome (IMG submission 26582) | reverse complement strand
TTTTATCTCATCATTACACATGCTATATTTAATATTTTCAATTGTTCTCTTTAATGATATATTATTTTATACTTAAATGTATATTTATTTTATTCTTATAAGTACCTCAATTTTTTATCTAAAGCCTTGTGTTTATTTTATTACTTCTTAGGATATTTAATGTATATAATTTATATTTATAATGTCATTTATAATACTCGCTAATTTAATCCTATATTTAATGTATACTTAATTTATACTAAAAGCTTATAACTATTATTTAATAAGTTAAAATTCCAATGTACACTCAATTCTATCTATACTGCTTTATCATATTTTATCTAGTGTATTACTTTATATATTTACATTTAATTCGTATATCAATGTATAATATATAATTACTTTATACTACTCTATATATCAAACGTAGATATCTTAACTTCATTATATAACCTTTATATCACTGTATATTACATTAACAACTAACCCATTTAACGTACACTAAATCTCTTAATATACTATTTTATCATATAAACTTTGTCTTTCTAATGTAATACGTTTTTAATTATTACGCTTATTTATAAAAGCTATTACATATATTCTAGTAGGTATTACTATTTTATTTAACTTGTATATTTAATTATTATCCCAAAGCTTACCTATTTTATCAACATACTCTTTTAATGTATACTATATTTATCACTATTTCAATTTATCCCAGCACCTCAATGCATTCACCACATATGTATTACACACCTGTATATCTAAATTATCTATGGTGTATTATCAATTTATTTCTAAATGCTATATATTTTTCACAACTAATATGTTTAATGTATACTATATTTTAATTATTTATTATTCTACTTAATATTGTATGTATATTGCATAATTTTCTATAGCATATCCTTACAATGTATATTCAATATATTTACTATCAACCTTTATATAATTACTAATGTATGTTACTTTTATTATTGACATATACTTTAATAACCAGTAATTGCAATGTTATATATTATATCTACATTTTATTTATCTACAATACCCCTAACTATCCCCAATGTATAATAGCTTATAAATGCTTTATCTGAACTTCATTTGTATATTAGATGTATATATCTAAATTACACATAATGTACCTATTATGTCCAACCTTATTAACATAACTAGTTATATTTAAGTATATCTAATTTCATTTATTTTATATTTTAACTAATTTCTAAAATGCTTAACTAGTACATTTAGTGTATATCAATAATATATTAAATATATCTTTATTAAATACATACTTAATGTATTATCTATTTTGTTTTAAAAGTATCTCATTACTGTATAATAATTAACTTACTTTATATTGCTTAATGTATATATNAAAATTACATTTTATTTTACATTTTTAATGCAATGTTCTATTGTACCATTGTAATATACTATTTCTAGTGTTTATACACTAAATTACATTTTATATACTAATGTATATCTCGAACTTACTTTTTATAATTAACACTAACTGTCTTCCCATTTATCTATAGTCGTTTTAACTTACATTTTATCATTTACAGTACTACTCTAAATTACATTTTATATACTAATGTATATCTTAAAATTACATTTTCATATTTTAACGCTATAGTAAAGCATAAAAATAGCAGGTTACATAAGTTATAACCCGCTAAACTTTAAATCATTTTCTTTTCAATGTCTGCCACTGTAATGTCTAAATCTATTTCCTTGAGTGTGTCCCTCAATAATTTACGATTATCTGTTATTTGATACATTTCCTTTAATATTTCAATTGAAGCCAATTTTATTGACTCTATGTATGCATTCTTAATTATATTGTTTAACCCTTTCTCATTAGCCTTAATGCCTTTATAATCTATTATACCGTCAATATCGTCAACTGATAATAAAATTTTCCTATTGTCTAGTAATCTATTAGTATACGCTTTTATAATAGTATTTAACTCGTCCATACTATTCTTAATTGTGTTAGCTATATACTTATAAGCCACTGAGTAATTTAATTGCCTAAGTAATTTTTGTATCTCAGTATAATTATAACCTAAGGCGTATAAATTTAATATATGGGAGTCTATTACTATATTTTTATTGTTACTCCCATTTACTGTCCTCGTATATATTCCTTGCAAGGATTGTCTTGACCTATTTATATTGAATTCTTCCTTAAGTTTATCCGCTATATCTTGATAGCTCATCCCACTTTCTTTATGCTCGATTACAAATGCCCTGAGGGTCTTATTGTCCATCCTCTACGACTCTCCTTTCTACAATTACTTTTAATTTCACAAGCCCATCAAAATTTAATATCATAGATGACGCTAGCCCTCGTACATTTAAGTTTACGTCTTTACCATAAGCTTTTATATTAACTCTTCTGTCATCTTGTATATTTTTATCTGTTATTTTGCATATTATACTGTATTCGTCTTTTAAGTTCAACTTACTTAAAGTATTAAATTTGTAATCTATTCCATCAATCTGTATAGTACAAAATATGTCTAGTATAATTTCATTAGACCTTATGTTTTTCCTATTTAGTATAAATGTATCATCCCCTACGTTTAACTCTATGTTCTTACCCTTGTATATGTTAACTAATTCTATTAGAGGTATGATTGACATTATTGATTGCCTATTTGATAATTCCCTAAGCTTATTCAAATGGTCTATTTGCTCTAATACTTCTGTTAGTACATCCTTAGCCTCGTTTATCTCAATTGCCTTATTGCTATCTCCACCTATATCAGGATGATTAACTTTCATTAGTTGCCTATATTTTTTAGTTATATTGTCTTTTGTAACATCTTCTAGTCCATCGAACTCAAACACATAGATTGCTTTAGTTATGTCCAAGTTAACCACCTCCTATTTCTTTATTTATAACTTATATATCAAAGTTATAATCCATGACTGTCTCAACCTCTAGTAGTTTTTCAACAAGTATATCTAACTCGTTTCTATGAGCATTTAAAATGGCTCTAACATTTTCTTGCTGCTCTAATAATAGTTCATTTGCCCTCTCTATATATCTTTTGTTATCTACAATTATGTTATTTGCTTTACTTATTACGTCTGTATTTATTAGGTACTCATTGTCCATACCATAATTTACAACGTAACTGTATGCAATTAAACTTGCCCTTTCCAAGTCATTACTACTTCCAGTTGATGATTGTCCTAATACTATTTCTTCTGCTACTTTTCCTCCTAGTAGTACTCTTAGATCTTTCAGTAGATCTTCTCTTTGCTTTATACGTTTTCCTTCTAAATCGTCTGTATCCTCTACTGTTATACCTCCAACACCACTACTGTATGGTATTATGGATATCTTAGACACCTTTCTATCCAAAGCTGTACTTACAACTGCGTGTCCAGCCTCGTGTATCGCTGTTATTCTCCTATCTTTTTCAGATGAATGATTTACTACTACACCAGATGCCCTTAGCTTCATAGCCGCCTCGTCTACGTCTTTTAAATTTACTACTCCTTGCCTACCATTTTGTAATGATATAAGTACTGATTCGTTAAGTACCTGAGCTATCTCTGCTCCACTCATTCCAAATAGTAGCTTACTAATATGATCTAATGTTATTCCCTCATCTAACCTCTTACCCTTTAGATGTACTTTGACTATCGCATCTCTATCTTCTTTAGATTTAGGAGGTCCTATAAACAGTTGCTTGTCGAATCTCCCAGGTCTTAGTAAGGCAGGGTCTAAGTCTGATACTCTATTAGTAGCTGCCACAACAAATATTCCTCTGTTTGACCCAACACCATCCATTTTCTGTAATAGCGCATTAAGTGTCTGATTGCTTTCCATTGCCACTCCATCACTGCCACTATTACGCCTACGACCTACAGCATCTATTTCATCGATGAATAGTACACATGGAGCATTGACTTCAGCTAATTCCCAGAGTGCTCTTACCCTCGCTGCCCCTAGTCCAGCGAACATTCTATGAAATCTGAGCCAGATGTGCTTATGAATGGTACATCCGCCTCACCTGCAATCGCCTTAGCTAACATTGTCTTACCAGTTCCAGGAGGTCCTTCTAGTATAATTCCCCGTGTAGGTACAGCTCCTATACTAGCCAATTGTCTGCTATTCTTTATTTGCTCAACTGCAAACATAACCTCTTCCTTACTTTCAGTCATACCTGCTACATCATCGAATGACACAATTTCTTCAGGCTTTAACACTTTGAACATAGTAGATGATCCCATTACCAGTGTNTTACTTAAATANAATACTATGAAGAATACTAGNACAAACATNGGTATTGTCATAAGTATATTTCTCAATGACTCTGAATAGGTTGTTCTAGCTACTTGTATTTCTACACCACTCTCAAGTAAATCTACCTTAAATGTATCGTTACCCGGATAAACTACTGCGTATTCCTCTCCATTTTTCATTGTGGCAGTAAATAAATCCTGTGTTTTTACTAAAACTATATGACTCACTTCTCCACTTTCAACAGCCTCCATGAAGTTAGTGTATGTCATACTAGATTCCACAGGATTTGAGTTCTGATAAGCTTCGTAGCTCAACACTACCAGTACGACTATTATAGCTACTATTAAGGCTAACTGATTGACTTTAAACAGTTTCTTACGTTTCTTTCTCTTTTTCATCTATGCAATTCCTCCCGTGAAATAAATAATTGACGCACTTTGTATGTACGTCAATTATTTATTTTAATACTTATTATCTATTAAATGTTTAATCGTGAGGATGGAATGTACCATCTTCATGGTAATGTCCCTCTTCAGTTTCTCTAACTATAGGGTTATCCACACCTTCGTTACTATGAAATGTTCCATCTTCGTGATAATGCCCATCTTCTGTATATTCAGTTATATCATCGCTTGTTATATTTGGATGGAATGTTCCATCTTCGTGATAATGTCCATCTTCAGTTTCTCTTGTTATTGGATTTTCATCAGTTGGGCTTACATTAGGATGGAATGTTCCATCTTCGTGATAATGACCATCTTCTGTGTGTTCAACTACAGGATTATCTGAACCCTCAACTTCTTCAGCATCTGGTAGATCGTTATCCTCTGCAAATCTATGCATCATATTATCTAAATCAGTAGTTAGTACATCTAACATTTTCTCTAATTCATTAGTATTTTCCATAGTTTCGTAGTCATATTCAAACCATTCTTTGCCTAACTCCCAGTCATATAAGTCTATATATCCATCAAAATTCCAGCTTGAGTATTCATCCTCATCTATGATTATATTACATCCTGCACTGATTTCATCGCTATTCTCTGACGTAACATATATTAATCTTAGTGTTACTTCACTATTTTCAATTGTATCTTCCTTAAGTCCTGTTACCATAGTCTGTGCAAATTCGTCATCTATCTTTGCATATAATTTATTTATATTATCATATCCTACGATATCTACATATCTAACATCGTATGCTTTACTTACCTCTTGAGCATTTTGACCATCTTCCACAGCAATATCTTTATAAAGTTTAGCTACTCCCTCATCTACTAAGTCTAATCCAAATTCTAACATCTGTAATGGTGTTATGTCATTTACCAATTTCACTGTGTCAGTATATAATACCGATGTCCCATCTCCCCTGTAAACTGATATATTACCATTGGCTAAGTTCTGTGAAAATCCTTGCCCTTGATTATTCAATAACACCACCTGGTATGAATCTGCGCTTATGTTTAATTGAAAGTATGGATTAGCATCACTCATTAACCTCAGTACTTCTCTAATTTTCTCCATGTCTTTTGTTACTTTATCCCCAGTTANCTCTTCAATCCCTTCGTATGGTCCTAGTTTTTCTAATTGTACTAATCCATCACTAGCTCCCCTCTTAACTCCTTGTTTATATACAACTACGAATGCTCCAAATAACATTGCTGCTGCTAACAATGTAACAATAATTTTTTTATGTTTATTCATGAATTCTTCCAAGTAAATTACCTCACTTTTCTTTTAATATACCTATTATCATTTAGTGCTATCTTTATATGTTTTCCTTATACCGCTTGGTTGCCATGCTACATCTACTTCCCCAGACTCTATCTGTCTAAATGTCCTATAGTATTTAAACATTTCAGCATCTAAGTTATCTGCTATGTGAAGTAAATAAGCCTCAGGTACTGATGGTGTTATTGGAGATCCCCACTCCAGTTTTCCATGGTGTGCCGCTAAACAATGTTTTAGTAGGTTTAAACACTCGAGTTCATCAGCTATTTCTTCCTCTGACTTTACTGGTTCCTCCTCGTTAATCTCATTTATCTCGTACGTCTGTATACCTATATTGCACCTATATGCTTGTATATCCACCATAGATAGTACATCCATAATATGCGTCTTTAACACCGAATTTTTACTGTATTTTGTCTCTCCTGTAATTGTATCCACATCCAGCTCTTCTGTTTTTCCAACATCATGTAGAAGTGCTGCAGACAATAACAATGGCTTATTTATAAATTCTGAACCGTATATATTATTAAATATATCTGCTAATTCCGATACAATTGTTACTACCTCAGCTGTGTGAGTTAATAGATCACCTAATCTTGTATGGTGCTGTCCAGATGCTGCACTCCAAGATGAAAACTTGCCCCACCGCTCTATTAGTATAGGATATACTATTTTCCTATATGTATTATCCCCTATTTCAGCTAGTGCNCCCTCGATTATCTTTTGGCTCTCATCCAAATTATCTGCCCAATCCNCAAAATACTCAGGTTTTATATCAGCAAAATCCATGTTATATACTATCCCACTAATACCATTGGGAGCNTTTTCCCAAGGCTTAATGTCAATAGCTCCATAATATGTTCTNCCACTTATTACTTTTGATATTATTTCATCTGTCACATCAAATATCTTGGNCTCTAATACTGTGTCCTTGTCNACNATATTAAACATTAAGAATCTCTTATTGCCTTTCTGAGGCTTAACCTCAACGTTTAATACTAAGAAACTTGCATATATACGTTCGTTTATGTTAGCTTTTAAATCAATCTCACTCAATCTAGTGTACTCCATTTTTATCTCACCCGCCTAACCTTAAATTTTAACTAGCTTTATCTGAGTTTTTATTTTATTATATTATCAAAATATCGCATATATTACTGCCCTACTATTTATCAAATATGACTTTACTNATTTAATCAGTAGTTTCACTAACATAACTTGTTATATTGGTGTACTTTAATTATCCCAATTTTATTATTATATCCAATATCGTTAATGTATATTTTCTACACCCTCCTCCCACCAAAAAATATTATATCAACTTAATATTTTTCCACCTCAAATTCATACGTCGTTTTATACCCACTGTATACCTAAAAAAATCTCTCGTGATTTATCTATTTTTGTCTAACTGTTTCGCTTATTTTTTAATAGCTGAAATTGTAATTTTACCGCGTTATCAACTAATCACTTTCAAATTTCAACTTTATTGACTGTTGAATATAAAAATGGTGTACACTAACTGTATACACCATTTCATCTTAGGATTGTATATCCGCGTATTTAATTTTTTAATCAATGCTTACCTATTGAATAATGAAAGTATTTTACCAAATCCAGCAATAGCTCCTCCAACGCCTAACGCTATTATAGCTGCCGCACTGATTGTAGTAGCCTTTAATAGGCTTGGATTGTTACCTGTTATGTTTTGTCCAACTGTCTTCCAAGCATCTCCTTGGAATTTCTTAGTAGACTCCCAAACTCTGGACTGATATCCTGGACTTTTCTGCTTTAATCTAGGGTTCTTAGAAGCTGCTACAGCGTCTATTTGAGATTTTAATAATGACTTATCCCTTTTCTCCGCTAGCATTTCCTGCGCTATCCCCTCCATATACATCCGCCTTGTGACCTGCTCACTGTTAGTTCCCCATGAATCCCCTATAAACACTATAGTCTGTAATGATGAAGATTGCCTAAACAATTCCCCTACAGGATCATCTGGGTATATCTCACATAATCTTTGAGTTATAACAGCGTCCATCGCCAAGCTTTTCAGTTGAGGGAATTTCTTTAGTAGTGTTTTGAATTCTACTATGTCCTCTAATCTTACATCTGCGTCTCCCCCAAGTATATTCATCATGGCTACCTGTCTATTATTGACAAACATGTTATCACTATTTATTGTTACACGAGTTACCATATTTGGATTTATGTTTTTAGATATTGATGCCAGTACTGCCTCCCATCTCTTTTGGAACTCCCATCGTGTCCCCCATAAACCTTTGAAGAATGTTTTATGAAATCTCTCAGCTGTGTCATAATCATCCATGGAGGCTACTATACTATTCTTAGTCGTCAATCCGATTACCTCGCTTGTTCTAGGTATATCGTTTATATATCTCTGCCTACCAGTTTTACCTCCAGCTTGGAATGTCTTTTTCTCATTTATTGGTAGATTTAATATACTCGATAGTTCTTTTACATCTTCTCTTGTTAATCTCTTACCGTTACAATGTATTACTTCTTCTCCTGTATCTTCATCAGTTGTCCAAACTCCCTCAGGGACTGCCTCTCCAGCATCAAAAGTCTGTCTGTCAATAACATCTTCATCGTCATTATAATATTCCATGTCTACTTCAGACTCTAGCCTCGCTTTTTTAATCAACTCTTGTTGCTGTAATACTTCTCTCATAGTACTGCTTTCAGGACTAGCTTTTTTAGCTCCGTATTTATGAATTACATTACTATCATCAGTATCTACTTTTATGTCATCCCCATACTCAAAGTCGTCATACCCATCATCTCCGAAGTCTAATACTTCATCATCCATGTCGTCTAATGGTATGCTATCAGTTCCCTCTGGAGTTATCTCATCAAAGTTTAATTCACTTAACTCGTCTGCCATTGTATTTCCACTGAAGTTATGTGCATTGTATATAAAGTCTAATAATGAATTTCCTAACCCAAGTTTAACGACTGACTCATTAGCATAATTGAATCCTATATTTAATTGTTGTGCTGCATCTAAGCCTATCCTGCCTAGAAGTTTGTCTGTGTATCCCTCAAATCCAACTTCGTGTATTACATTAAGATCTTCGTCAAGTTGAGATCCTATTAAGTCCTCTGGTTTTAATCCAGCTGCCTCTGCGTTAGTTAATATTAAGTCTCTTCCATTTGAGTCTGAGTATATATTAAATGGTCTGAAGACCTTCATTCCAGANATGATATTACTACCTATTGCGAAGAACCCACCAATATCCCCAGAGAACCTCTTATCGTACCATTTCATATCTTTAAGGGTGGTAGCATTACCGAAGTCGTTTGAGCCTCCCTGCTCTACTCCACTTTTACCTATGATTTTCACCATTTTACTACGAGATGACTCAACCATCCTAGCTAATGACGAAGAACTCTTATAGGTATTCGGGAATTTAGATGACTGCCACACGAAGAATAATGTTATATTACCTTTACCAAAGGCTGACTTTACACCTGTTAAGAACTCTGACTCAAGTCTTTCTCTCCACATTCTATAGTCATCTATGAATATAGCTGCAGGGTCTTTTGTTATATTTATTTTCCTAGTCCCTTTAGGATCGTTAGGGTCTATTGCCTTTTTTCTTCTATCATATGCTCTATCAAGTANNCTTTCCACTGTTTTCTCTTGTCCCGCGAATTGCTCACATTCATCAAATACTNCAACCATCCAATCATCTGGNCTACATTTANCCATTCTATCCTTAGCCATTTTTATAACAAGCTCTATTCCTCTAAGATAATGAACTGTTAATAAGAATAATGTTAAATCGTCTTCAGTAGTAAATATATCATCTGGTATATGCTCAGCACTTGCAAACCTATCTGATTGCCTTATACAATTTCCTCTGTTTTCTAAGCCGAAGTTTGGATTTACCTCTAGCCCGTTAAACACGCAAGCGTCTAGCCCTTTTTTCCAGGCTATGTCTGATAGTGTGACAGCTATCTCAGGTTTACCATCCACATAAANTACTTTACAACCGTCAGCCAATGCTGATGCTAACANATTTAATGTCATAACCCCTTTACCCGAACGAGTTCCAGCATACATTCCATAGATTGGATTTTTTGTATCCTTGAAGTTATACGTCATTATTGTTCCATCATCTTTTTTACCTAGTATAACATTATTCCATGATGGTACTATTCCTTGCTCCTCTAGTANATCTAATACTTGNTGTGCGAATAATGCATCTTGTGAGTATGATTTATCATTGTATATTATGTTTACATCTAATACTCCGTTTNCATAATCCCCTATTTGATTGACCTTAATTATTCTGGATGCCCCCACGTTTAGTCTATCAGTTAATGTTTTTATTATCTTACCCACATCCAATGGCTCATCTGAACTAATCCTAATTCTAGTGTTTACTCCCTTTTTACGCTCTGCTACTACTATACAGCTTTTAAGTGTCTTAGATAGTAATATATTGACTTCATTTACAATGTCAATTGTATCTTGATTTATATCCGTAGTTACCCCAGACTCTATATAGGACCTAACAAATATATTCTCAAGAGTTTCTTTTATCCATCCCTTAATTGTAGCGTATTTAATTATNTTGGTCTCNCTGTCNTTAACTTTATATCCTTTTAACTCATCAGCACTCTTCTTTTTAGCCTCAGATGGAAGCAATATTTTATGCTTAGTCATATATTTCTTTAGACTGTCTTCCCTAGCACAGAATCTTATATGTCCAAACATGTATTTTAAATGCTGTCCTGTGTATATTATAGTTGATTTACTATTTCTTATATTGTGTATATCTATTTTTTCATTGACATCCGCAAATGAGCTAAACCTATTACCAGTTGCCGCCTGTANAGCATTAAATATCTCAATGTCTATAGGTCTCTCTCCTGTGTAATTTAATTGACCATTTGTATTAGACCTAATAATTCCATTGTTTGTTAGTATTCCACTTGGAGATACTAACCCGTATCCAGATTCATATAACATTGAATAAGTAATCATTATACTTTGTACAACGCTATCTATCTTAGATCCCCATGTATCCTTTATATCTTTATATAGTTTTTCATCAATCTCTTTAGTATTTCCAGATTTCTCAGATGTAATTTTTTCATCCTCATCTGACTTCCCAGTTCCATCATTGTTACTATCTTTTTTAACCGAGTCATCTTCTTCATCATCTAAGTATTCATCAAACTCGGAGTCATCAAATTCAGAGTCGTCATCGCCCTCCAATATGTCGTCATCAAATAAACTTTGAAAGTCTATGTCATCAAATTCATCGTTAATGTTAAGCTCTAATTCGTCCTCATTTATTGAATCTATAGACCCTATATCCTCTATACCAAAACATTTTAAGGCGTTATCTATATTTTCAAATGTCTCAAATCTACGTTTTTCTAGCCCAGTGTTCTTAAGTAACTTGTCTATTAAATTATTATCTGTTATCAATCTAACTATTCCAGGATATTGTTGAACATATTTAGTGAATAATGGCGATCCAGCTGATTTCTCCATCTTTAACCAGTTTAATACTGTATCACACAGTATAATTCCATAAGTATCTCTGTTAGACTTTATTAAATTCTCTGCTGATCCCTCACTCACAGCATCTGCTAGGAATCCGTATTTTAATAATATATCAGATTTAATCTCATCATTGCTTAGTATCTTATATATTTCTTGCATGTTATTTANAAACATATCACTCATTATTTTCACCTCGCTCAACTATATTTATTTAAAGTATTTNCTTTTATACTCAGCTGATAAACTGTTTATTACTTTTTCTGCCTGAGANTTACTCATNGTAGCTAATGATAGATGGAATGTCATCTTTGCTACATTCAATCCACTCTCAGCCTCAATAGCNTCTAAATTTTGTTCTACCTCATTTTTAACTGCTTCACTACTATCTACTGTATTTTCTAGNCCATCTTTGGAGTCTCTATAATCTCTAGCGTATTTCAACATTCTGTTCTTAAGATCCTCTACAAACTCCCTCAGTATCTCATCATCGAATTTATATACTCCATCTCTGACTATGAAGTTTCTATTCAGTGCCTCTAAATCACTGTCTAGTTTGTTTATTATAACTATACTGTTAGACTCCTTAATTAACTGAGCGTTAATCTCGCTTTCTAACCAAAATTTACCGTACTCGCTATAAGCATCAGTGTTTGTCTTGCCCCTATCATAGTTTTGTTCTAATATATTGTCTAGATTAGATATTAATACTATAGATTTTAATCTTGGATACCTGTTCTAATAGATTTAATGTTCTTACCGTTTACCTCTTCAAAAAGTACCTGTAATAAATTACTTTTTACAAGCTTATTTCCTACTCCATTATAAGCATCCTCCACTATAATAGCTGCATCATGATACATTCCTAGTATATCCTCAGTGCAAAGGAATGTCCAGTCCACATATATTTCTTCTATGTTACTCATAACCCAAGGCTTGTATAACGATCTAAACCCATTTCCTTTTAAAGTCGTTATTTTAGGTTTCTCTATGCCTGTCATTCCATTAGCTTTAGCCATTGAGTACTCAGCCATTGCTTGATTATAATTTAATCGCTCTATTGCCTTATCAAATATATTATCTTCCTTTTTAAACTTGTATTCATGCCAACATCCTATAGGATCTATTTTGCCTCCCTTTATGAATGGTCTATATGTTTGAAGTACTACTCTGTTTCCAGTTATGAATAATCTCCTTACATTAGTAGGTGACGAATAATTGCTTTGCCCCACCATAGATAATTTAGGATTGTTCATAATAAGCTTTTCCATATTTGTCATCTCGCCATTATATCCGTCCACATTGGTGTATANCACAATTCCATTAGATGTTATACTAGGCTTATTTATATATTTAGTTAGCACATTATTTATATTTAAAGTAGACATATNTTTACCTCCAGACGTTTCAATATTTTTTATTATTTTTATTTATATTGACTCAAACGTTTGTTAACTAGNTTAATATAAAAGTAAAAAGGAGCTAAGCTGACGATTTACCATCGTAACTTAACTCCTAGTTTTATTTTAACAGTTATTCTAATAGCGTAGCAGGCTTAACTACTAGTGCAGTCGGTAATTTGATTCCGTTTTCACTATATCCAAATGTTTTGTTTATAACTCTACCGTTCCAATATATTATTGCTTTGTTACCATTAGATAATTCACTTGCGTTCCTCACGTTAAACTCATCNAATATATTTATCAACTCTGTTTCTGTTATTCCTCTAGCTGTACTACTTGTGTCTCCCCCTGCTCCATTTATTATTACTATGGAACCATCATCACTTTGACCTACAGCCGTTCTAGCTAATCTTATGCTATTGTCATGCTCATCCTTTGTTACGTTATTATTTATTAATGGTTCTCTGAATTCTGTTACGTTATATAACTCATCCACATTTGCTGATGCTCCTACATGCATGTCTCCCTCTTTTGTAAATCCAATTATTTGCTCGTTTGAATGTTGTTTTCTAATTAAGTTTCCATGCCATTTTATTATTCCATAGGTAGTTCCATATCTTCCAGCCTCATTCCAAGTATAACTGTTAGCATTTACCGCCAAGATTGCTTGACTTCTCTTTGCGTGTGTATCTATCTGATCCCAATATGATAAATTCTCTACAACTGAGAGGTCTAATTGCTTTGGATTCTTGACTATTACTACTTTAACATTGTCTCCTCCAGCTGCCTGTCTACCTAATATTAGTATACCGTTAAACGAATCTATTGCTAATACATCATCTCCAGAAGTAGTTTTTATTCCAGTAGGAGTATTATCTAAATCTACTTTGTCTATTAATAATTTCTCATAAGCTATCTCCTCATCTTTCATGTTTTCGCTTATGTAATTCTTAAGTGTTTCCTTGTCTATCTCATGGAATATTTCGTAGAAATCAGCCTCACTTTGTTTCTCAACATCTGGAAGTGAATCTATTATCTCTTCTACTGTTTCATGCCTTTCTTTTACCTCGTATATCCTCGGCTCCTCCCACTGACTCATTAAGTCATTTTGATGTGAATAGTCCACTGCTAAACTAGCTGAATGTATTAATGGTATATTAATAGGTAGCCCCATGAACTTAACCATTAGCACCGTCGAAGCTATCAATAATAACAGTATTGTTAATGTTGTAATAATTATCGGTGCAAATCTTTTCACTGCTTTTCCTCCTTTATATTGTTCTATATTATATTATTCATTGTATATAATGCCCTAATTACCTTGTACCACCCCATTGCTTGTTTATTTACTCTCTGTTGTACTATTAGATTTCACCTTGCCATCTTCCCCAAACTCCAGTGCTAAACTTGAATACTTAGTGAAATCCTCAGGTTCGTCAGGTATATTCTTGAGTGCATCCTCATTAATTTCACCAGATTTAACCTCTTTTTTCCCTTGCTCCTTTTCCTTATTCCTTAGTTCCTTCCTTAATTTATGCCTTCTATAAATATAAAATGTAAGTAATACTACTATTGTAGGCGATAGAAAATAGAAGAATATGGCAGTTATTCCAACTGCATTTACTACGTCAGCCGCTTGCATTAGCTCTGTATCCATTTATCTACCACCACCTAGTTTTTATATTTATATTAAATAAATAATAAGTTGTTAACAATGTCATAAATAAAACCACACAAGTATTTAACAAGTGTGGTTTTAATGTTAATCATTTAATATATTGTTGATTATTGTAGCTAGTTCCAATGCAAAGTCATATGCCTTTTCTTTATCTATATTGTCGTACTCCAAGAATGAGTGCGTTAATTTATCTTCTCTTTTTGCCCACACAGCTTTTGCATCTTTGTTATGTGTACCTATTTTTTCTTCTAATTCAAATAGTCTATTATCTTTAATTAATTGTTCTCTTATTTTTTCCTCCAATTCAACTTCAAAATCATAAAAGTCAATCATAATGTTACTGTATTTTCTAGGTTTTTCTGTTCCTTTCCTAATTACTACACTTTTTCGGGTGTCGGGATTTTTATCCCATCTGTTATTTACTTTTTTCATAACTCTA
>JGI24707J26582_10002164_pt1 | contig 15038 bp, 14 predicted proteins | sample BioPla1DNA1_FD_26582 | JGI IMG/M metagenome (IMG submission 26582) | reverse complement strand
GACGAATGGAGCGGTCTTGAAAACCGTCGAGGGTTTGCGCCCTCCGTGGGTTCGAATCCCACCCCTTCCGCCATTTTTTGGAGCTGTTGTTAATGAAATCGGAAGGAAAGGTTAAAGGAGATCTTATTCTCGTTGTCGTATTACTCCTTATCGGGGCGGCTGCTTTTGTGCATAACCAGGTGGTTCTGCCGAAGCGGGCTCCCGGAACTAAGGTTCAGATAGAAATTGAAGGAAAAGTCGTTCGCGAGCTGGATCTGGCCCGCGATACCGCTCCCATCCGTTTTGAGACGGAGCATGGCTATAATGTGGTGGAAATTCGCGATGGCCAGGTGCGTGTGCTGGAAGCCGACTGCCCAGATCTCATTTGTGTGCACACGGGCTGGCGGCGCCATGTTGGACAGGTTATCGTCTGTATGCCCCACTACTTCGTGGTGCGCATCACGGGAGACGAAGGCACTTTGGATGAGCTGGACGGCTTTACCTATTAATCAAAAATGGGGTGATAGTTGAGATGATCAAGCAAAAAATACTTATCGTCGATGACGAACCTTCCATCCAGGAACTGATTCGCTTTAACTTGGAGCAGGCGGGCTTTGAAACAGCCATCGCCGCCGACGGGTTTGCTGCGCTGGAGATGTATGAATCCTACAAGCCAGATCTGATCGTGCTGGATCTCATGCTGCCGGGTAAAGACGGCTACGATGTGTGCAAGGAGATCAGGCGCAACAGCAATGTGCCCATTATCATGCTCACAGCTAAGGAAACTGAGCTGGAGCGGGTTCTCGGCCTGGAGCTGGGAGCAGACGATTACATGACCAAGCCCTTCAGCCCCCTGGAGCTGGTGGCTAGGATCAAGGCGGTTCTGCGCCGGGCCAGCGGCCAAGAATCCCAGGATGAAAATGAATACAAGGTGGGCAACATCCACCTGCAGGTTGACACCAGGGAAGTAAGGGTCAATGATCAGCTAGTGGAATTAACCCGCAAAGAGTTTGACCTGCTCCACATCTTCATGCAGAACGTGGGCAAAGTNATGACCAGGGAAGTGCTCCTCCAGAAGGTCTGGGGTTACGAGTACGAAGGCGAGACCCGCACTGTGGACGTACACATCCGGCACCTCCGCCGCAAACTGGGTCCTGAAGGCGAAAGCCGCATCGAAACTATTCATGGGGTAGGGTACAAACTGAGGGGGAACTAGCTTGAAGAAGTGGCGTTTCAACGGCCCATTACTTNTCAAGTTAACAAGCTTAGTTTTGGTGGTAACCTTGCTTTCAGTTGGGGTTACCACGTTTTTTGTGGCGCGCCTGGCGCAGCGCTCGTTGGAGACCAGGGCCAGGGAAGACCTGAGCGCCGATGCCCAGATGATCAGCTTGAGTCTCAGTGAGGCCCTGGCCGCCCAGCTCAGCGATCCCGGGGCCCTGCAGGAACAGGTTGAGTTCCTGGAGAGATTGACCAAGCGCACCATCAGGATCCTGGACGCTTCGGGCCAGCTGGTGGCCGGTTCCACTCCCTCCGGTTTTGACCTGAAGGACTACTTCGCCGCCTACGTCAACCTGGAAGACGGTTCCGTGCTGCAGGTGTTCATGGCCAAGGGCGAGATCTCCAACATGTCCCGGAGAATCGCCAGGGGTTCCATTCTCATTGCCATTGTAGTGGCCGCCAGCGCCGTGGCCGTGGCCTATCTGGTCAACAGGTCCATCACCAACCCCATCCAGGATCTTCTGGCCATGGTCCGCAGCCTCCAGGAGCGGCAGTTCGGGCGCATGGTCTTGGTGCGCAGCACCGATGAAATCGGCCAGCTGGGAAGGGCCTTCAACGAGCTTTCCGAGATCTTAGACGATCTGTTCGAAACCATCAGCAGCAGGGAAGGGCAGCTGGATACCATCTTGTCCAGTATGGACGATGGCGTGATCGCGGTGAACATGCGGCGGGAAATCATCCTGGCCAACCGGGCGGCTGCAGACCTTTGGGATCTGCCGGAGGATGTCATCGGCCAGAATCTCTTCGATGCCACCAGGCACGAGGAGCTGATGCGCATCCTGGAAAAGACCATGGACGCCAGGGAGACCTTCACCAGTGAAGTGCGGGTGCGCCCCGGCAGCGAACGCACCGTGGCCATCACCAGCAGTCCGCTGCAGGATGAAAAGGGGAAGATCCAAGGGGCAGTGGCGGTGATGCGGGATGTGACCTCCCTCAGGCATCTGGAACAGATGCGCCAGGAGTTTGTGTCCAACGTTTCCCACGAACTGCGCACCCCCCTCACTTCCATCAAGGGTTTCGTGGAGACGCTGCTCAACGGNCATCTCGATGACCAGCAGCTCTTGGAGCGCTTCCTGCGCATCATCGCCGCCGAAACGGACCGGATGATCGCTTTGATCAACGACCTGCTGGACCTTTCCCGTATCGAAAGCGGCAAGCTCAAAGTGAACAAGGCAGCGGTGGACATGAAGAAGATCTTCGACGATACGGTGCTGCTCCTCCAGAGTAGAGCAGAAGAGAAGCAGATCACCNTGGAGAACAACATCTACAACCCCATCATCGTGGAAGGCGACGAGAAGCTTTTGCGCCAGGTGGCGTTGAATTTGGTGGATAACGGGGTAAAATACACGCAGGAGGGCGGCCGGGTGTGGATCGAAGCAGAGGAAGGCTTGGACCACGTGGAGTTCATTGTGGGCGACAACGGCGTTGGTATCCCCTCGGAGCATCTGGATCGCATCTTTGAGCGTTTTTACCGTGTGGATAAGGGCCGTTCCCGGCAGACCGGGGGCACCGGTTTGGGCCTGGCCATCGTCAAGCATATCATTGACCGGCACAAGGGCACCATCGCCATCGAGAGCCGGGTGGGCAAGGGGACGAAGATCCGCATCACGCTGAAGAAGATCAGCTGAAGTGGCAGCGCTGCCAGTGTCTAGAATTTCCCTGCAATGTTAGTGTAAGGTTTTAGTAGGTGTTTGGAAGGAGTTCCTGGTGTAGACATAAAAAAAGAGACCTCGCACACAAATCAGTAGCAGTTAGGAGGCGAGGTCTCATGAGAAGCGATGTTAGCAACACCGCTCTCATCCTTAGTTTACTTGAAGATACAGTAGATATCAATACTCTTGAAGAGGCGTGTTTGGCCTTTGCTCGGGAGCTGTTCATGGTGGTGCTCCAGACGCTCGATGATGAGCTGCTGAAGCACCGTGCGGAAGGATTAGTGTGTGTGGGAAAACGTTCGAGGACGATTCTCACAAAGATAGGCGAAATCCGAATTACGCGAAGACTGTACAGGAAGGCCACGAACGGGAAGAAGGCCCGTTGTAGGTTTCTCCTTGATGAGGCGCTCAAGATTCAGCCCAGGCGGAGAGTTACGCATGGCTTGCTGAGGCTGATGGTTTCCCTGAGTACCAGGCTTTCCTTTCGCGAATCAGCTGAGGTTTTGGAAGAAGCAGGCTTTCCTCGAGTCAGTCATGCTACTGTGCATGCGGAAGTTCGCCGCTATGGTGAGCTTGTGAAGAAGCGGCTGGAGAATCAACGCAGGCTAGTGTTTGAGTTTGGGCAGGAGCTATCCTCGCCCACCGGTAAGAAAAAGGTACCTTTTTTGATTCTGGAAGTCGATGGGCTTTTGGTCGGGCTGCAGGGGGGACATGGTAGGAAACAGGAGATCAAGCTTGGAGTAGCTTACGAGGGTTGGGAAATCCAGGGTAAACAGCGTAAGCTGCAGAACGCTACGGTCATGATGGGAGCTTTCGAGAATGGAGATGATTTCTGGGAGAGCTTTTCCGCCTGCTTAAGTGAGCGGTATGACTTTTCAGTCATCCAGGTGATCGTCAACGGCGATGGGGCACGATGGATTCAAGAACAGGCTGGAGTCTACTTTAAAGGCTGCATAGTTCAACTGGACAGGTTCCATCTGATGCGAGATCTCCGCTTGCTTTTTAGAAACAAAGCCAAGGAGCTCATGTCTGTTCTGGAAACGGGTGACATTCAAGTATTCATGGATACTCTGGAGTCATTGGAGCCCGAGGTTCCAGAGAAGAAGCGAAAGCTTTTCAACAAGCTTTTGAGGCAGTGCCGGAAGTATCCTAGCCATTTGGTGGACTACAGGAGCCGGTTGCGTGAGGAGCAAAGACAAGGTTATTTCTTCAGCGGGTTGGGCGTTGCGGAGACCATGGTAGACAAGAAGCTGGCCAACCGAATGAAGAAGCGCGGGATGAGATGGAGCAGAGAGGGTGCTTGGTGCATGGCGCTCCTGCTTATGCTGAGAGCGAACGGTCAGCTGCACCAGTGGCTGGAGGAGACATCCCACGAAGACATCCAGAATCCTGTCAAAGAGGCCACCATTCGGAAGAGAATCGCATCTAGAACTCTGCTGCAGGACCCGACTTGGCGGCACGTTTGTATTCCGAGTTTGAACGGGCCGACTCGGCCGTGGAAAATCGCGCTTCGGGCATTAGCTGGCCTGGCCAGTACCTAGAAGCGCAACCGCCCCATCCTGGTCTTGGGTCCGTGAAACAAGCAACTGCGAGGTCTCAACCTACTAAACGTTGACACTTACCCCTGAAGTGGGCAAAGTTGACAAAATATTGTTTTTCGCGTAGAATATGTTAGATATCACTAGAGTTTGCTTTCACAAATTCGGCATAGAGACGTACTGAAACTGGTGATTTCTCGTCGTTGTAACTGAGCCATTTCGGCACAGAGGCTCCCTTCGTGCAGCAGATTCGGAGGATCAGTAAAAAAGGCAGCTTAATATATAACTCACAATATATAGAAAGGGGAGGGTGTTAGGGCCGGAGAGCAGAAAGAGGTTTTTGACATGAGATGCGTTGCCTTGGTTACGTCGGAAAAAATTAGAGGGGGTTTAACGATGAGAAAGCTGCCACAAGTAGGACTATTACTGTTGGTGCTTGTNTTGGTTTTGGCGTGGGGCTCTGCCCTGGTGGCTGCACAAGATCTGATTAAGGTGGGTATTGTCAACCTGCCGCCAGAAGAATCCGGCTACCGCCAGGCCAACGTGGAGGACCTGAACCTGGTCTTTTCCCGGGAAAACGGCTACGATGCGAAGCAGACCAACACCGCCGACGTCAATGAACAGATGGCGGCGGCCATGGGGTATATTCGCGACGGCGTCGATTATCTGCTGATCTCCGCGGCCCACGCCTCCGGATGGGATGATGTCCTGCTGGCGGCCAAGCGGGCAGGCGTAAGGGTAATCCTCTTTGACCGGCTGATTGACACAGATCCCGAAAACTACGAAGCTGCACTCGTTTCCGACATGTACTTTGAAGGCCAGCTGGCAACCGACTGGGTACTGGCAAACGTTCCCGAACCCATTAACCTCATCCTGATCCGCGGCCAGCTGGGCAGCGCGGCTGAGATCGGCCGCAGCGCCCCGGTGCTCCAGGCCGCTGAAGAAGGCAAACTCAACATCGTCTGGGATGGAACCGGCGGAGACACCTGGAGCCTGGAAGAGGCCCGCAAAGTTGTTGAAGCCGCCATCGCCGCGGGCAAAGACTTCAACGTCATCTATGCCCAGAACGACGGTATGGCCCAGGGAGCCTGCCAAGCCCTGGAGGCCGCCGGGATCAGCTTTGGCAAAGACGGCAAGGTCAAGATCATTGGCTTTGACTTCAACCGTTTTGCCCTGAGAAACGTACAGGCCGGCTACTGGAACGCTGACGTACAGTGCAACCCCCGTATGGCCAGCCAGATCGACCAGTGGATCAAGAGCGGCAATATCCCCAAAGGCATCGTCTATCAAGAAGAGATCATCCTAGACACGGATACCATCACCGATGAACATATCGAGAAGTACGGGATTAACCCCGATCCGGGCAAGGGTGTAATTACACGGTAGTCTTTTAACGGTCCAAGCAGTGCGGTGTCCGGATTCTCTCCGGTCAACCGCACTGCTGTTAATTTATGTGATGCCGGTAAGGAGGGCTTTGCTTGCAGCCGGAAATCATTCTCAAAATGGAAGGGATCTGCAAATCCTTTCCCGGGGTCAGAGCTCTGGACAACGTTGACTTCGTGCTGCGCAAGGGTGAGATCCATGCCCTGATGGGCGAAAATGGGGCGGGCAAATCTACCCTGATCAAGATCATAACTGGTGTGTACCAAAAGGATGCCGGCCAGATTTACCTCGAGGGAAGGCCGGTGAACTTTAGATCGCCCCAAGATGCGCAGAACATGGGGATAGGCACGGTCTTCCAGGAGATCGCGCTCTGCCCCAATCTGACCGTGGCCGAAAACATGTTTATCGGGCGGAGCCGGGACGCTTTCGTCAACTGGAAGCAGATGAACCAAAGAGCCGCCGAGATGCTGGATTCCCTGGGGATTCCCGCAAGTCCCACCCAGGAACTGGCCAGCTGCTCCATTGCCGTCCAGCAGATGATCGCCATTGCCCGCGCGGTGGATATGGACTGCAGGATCCTCATCCTGGACGAGCCCACATCTTCCCTGGACGAAGATGAAACGAAAAAGCTCTTTGCACTCATGCGGGAACTAAAGGCCCGGGGTGTAGGAATCATCTTCATTACCCATTTTATCGATCAGGTTTACGAGATCAGCGACACCATCACGGTGCTGCGTAACGGTCAGCTGATCGGCGAATACCCCACCGCGGAGCTTTCCCAAATCGAGCTCGTCTCCAAGATGATGGGTAAAGCGCTGAGCGACATTTCGGCCATCAAGAAACACGAACCGCCTCAAACCGACGAAAGTGTACCTGTGTTCGCGGCGAAAAACCTTTCCAGCGCCGCTGGGGTGAGACCCTTTGACTTTGCCATCCGCAAAGGCGAGGTGAACGGATTTGCCGGGCTTCTGGGCTCGGGGCGCAGCGAAAGTGTGCGGGCCATCTTTGCCGCGGATAAAGTAACAGGCGGTGAAGTACGCGTAAACGGCCAAATGGTGAAAATCAAATCTCCCCTGGATGCCATGAAACAGGGCATCGGCTATTTGCCGGAGGACCGCAAGGTGGATGGGATCATCGACGAACTTTCCGTGCGGGACAATATCATCCTGGCCCTGCAGGTGCTGAAGGGCTTTTTCAAGCCGCTGTCCCGCAAACAGGCTGAAGAGTTCGCCGATCAGTATATCGAGCTCTTGGATATCAAGACGCCGTCCCTGGACACGCCCATCAAATCCCTTTCCGGCGGCAACCAGCAGAAGGTGATCCTGGCCCGCTGGCTGCTCACCCACCCCATGTACCTGATCCTGGATGAACCCACAAGGGGGATCGATGTGGGCACCAAGGTGGAGATTCAAAAGCTGGTGCTCAAGCTGGCGGCGGAGGGGATGAGCCTCACCTTCATCTCCTCGGAGATCGACGAGATGCTCCGTGTCTGCTCGCGGCTGATCGTGATGAAGGACCGGGAGATCGTGGGCGAACTGAGTGGGGCGGACCTTACGGAGCAAAACGTGATGCAGCTGATCGCGCAGGGGGGCGAGTAGAATGCCAAGGTTAAAAAGACGGTTCAATCGTATGTCCCATCTCTTCCTTCCCCTCTCCGTTTTAGTGGTGCTCCTGATCATTAACCTGGTCAAGGGTGCCGACTACTTCAAGATTACCCTGATCAACGGAGTACTGTACGGGAACATACCCAATATCCTCTTCGGCGCCTCGGAGCTGGTGATCCTGTCCATCGGGATGACCCTGGTCACCGCGGCCTCCCGGGGCCAGGACATCAGCATTGGTGAGAGCGGTGCGATCAGTTCCGCCATCTTTGTCCAGTATGTCCTGCGGGCCGGGAATGTCACGGTGTGGACGATCCTGGCGGGTTTTCTCATCAGCTGCCTGGCGGGGATGGTCATCGGGGCCTTCAACGGTACCCTGGTTTCCTTCTTCAATGTTCAACCCATGGTGGCCACCCTCATCCTCTTCCTGGGGGGAAGATCCATCGCCTTTATCATTGATGGGAAGGTGTCGCCCATCCTGGCGAACCCCATCTCCAACCAGATCGGCACCGTCATACCGGGTGTGCCCATCCAGACACCCATCATCCTCACGGCCGTCTTCATCGCGCTGGTTGTGGTGGTCCTCAAGACCACCAACCTCCGGCTCTATGTGGAATCCGTGGGGGTCAACCCCAGCGCGGCGCGGCTGAACGGCATCAACCCCAAGAAGGTGATCTTCCTGACCTTCTTAATCATGGGAGTGTGCAGTGCGGTCGCGGGCTTCATCGCGGTTAACAAAGCCGGGCGCCACGACAGTGTCAACCTGCTCAAGTTCATCATGATGGATGCAATCTTGGCCGTGGCTCTAGGCGGTAACTCGCTGGCCGGCGGGAAATTCAGCATCACGGGGTCGATTATCGGGGCGTACACCATCGAGGTGCTCAACAGGACCCTGCTCCGTTTGGAGGTAAACCCCGAGGCCATCAAAGCGTTCAAGGCGGTGTTTATCATCGTCCTCATGATCATCGCTTCCCCCGTGGTCAGTGCCTATGCCGGTAAGCTGCTGGATAGGATCAAGGGGATCACCACCGGCTATTCCCCGGGCCAGGAAGTGGCTGTGTCGGCTGTGGACAGTTCTGCGAAGAAGGAGAAGTAAGATGGGACCCCTAAACAAAGGCAAACCAAAAACAAGGATGTCCAATTCGACGCTTCTGTTTATCATCGCCGGGATTATCCTTATCCTCATGTACGGGATTGCCCTGATCAGCTTCCCCGTCAGTTTCCGGCAGTTCCAGACCTTCTTTGACTTTTTCAACCTGAACGCGGCGCTCTTCATCGTGACCCTGGGCATGTGCATCGTCATGATCGGCGGCGGCATCGATATTTCCGTGGGCGCCGTCTGCGGACTGGTCACCATGGCCTGCGCACTGCTTTTGGAAACGGGAGCGGGGAACATCTGGGGCGCGCTGTTTCTGTCCCTGGGGATCGGGCTGGCCTTCGGGCTGATGCATGGATTTCTCATCGCCTATCTAGAGATCCAGCCCTTCATCATCACCCTGGGCGGGATGTTCCTGGCGCAGGGGCTTTTGACCACCCTCCACAAAGAGCCCCTCAACGTGACCAAACCAGCTTTTGTGGCCCTGCGGCGGTATACCATCGAAATTCCCTGGCTGGGTACCGTCAACCGGCTGGGCGTGTTCATCCCCAGCGAAATTAAGCCCAGCGTGTTCGTTGTGGCAGCCCTGGTTGTTCTCTACGCCATCTTGATGAAGTGGTCGCGCTTTGGGCGCAACCTCTACGCGGTGGGCGGCAACCGCCAGAGCGCCCGGATGCTGGGCATCAACGTCAAGAGAACCATCTTTCTCTCCTACGTAATCTGCGGACTCACCGCCGGGCTCTCCGGCTTTATCTTCCTGCTCACAACGGGGGCAGGTAACATCGGCAACGGCTCGCTCTATGAGATTAAGGCCATTGCCGCGAACGTCATGGGCGGCGTTATGCTCAGCGGCGGAGTAGGAAACCTTTTGGGCGCGCCCATCGGCACCCTGACCCTCCTGACCATCAATGAACTGATTCGGGCGGCGGGGGTCCAATCCAACCTGCAGGCCATCGTCAGCGGTCTTCTGCTCTACATCTTCATTGTGCTGCAGAGCATCATTATGGCGCTGCGGGAAAGGAGGCAGTTCAGTCTGGCTCTACCTCCCTGGCTGAGACCGCCCCGGGCGCAGGATCAAAAAACAGCCGAGGATCAAAGGTGACCGCCGGCCGTGATGCTTCGCTGGCTAGAACGCGCCGCCTTAGAAGATGCAGGGTGCGTCTTGGGCGATGGGCTCCAAAATTTCCAGGGCCCGCTCCACCCGCTGGGGCAGGGCCTCTTCCACCTTGAGGATCTGGGCCATGGAGAGGCCCAAAGACTCCACCAGATCAGCTTCAATCTCGTATTTGTGCACAGACTCCCGCAGCGATTCGTAGTAGTTAAAGCTGATGGTATCGGCAATGTGCATGATGATGATCTCCTGCTTGTTCACCTGCGCCCTTCTGGGGGCGTGGTGGTACTGCACCACGTTGCGGATATCGGGGGGCAGGTGCCACTTAGTGCACACCCACTGCCCAATGGCCGAATGGGTGTGCCGGCCGAGAACCTTCCCCTCAGCCTGCAGGATGGGGATGTTCTCTTCGGTGGCGATTTGGAAAATGCGGTTCAGGGTTACAGGCAGGCACCGATCCAGGGCCAAAATCCCAATATCATGGATCAGGCCGTAGTTGACGAGCTTATACGTATCGAACCGCCCGCTCAGACCCGCCTCCTGGCACAAGAGCTGCGCAGCAAGACCCGTGCCCAGGCAGTGGCGGAAAAAGCTGCGGCGGTCAAAATTCTCCAGCAGCTGGCGCTGGGGGAAGAGAGCCTGCAGCAGGATGCCGAGGATGATGTNGCGGGTAGCTTCCAGCCCCACAAGGAGTATGGCGTCTTCCAGGCTGCGGGCACGCCTGCCGCGCCGCTGCCCCACTGAGTTCACTACCCGCAGCACCGCCGCTCCGAGATTGCCGCATTCATTGATCTTGCGAATCAGGACTGGGCGGTCGATCAGGTTCGGATCCCTCAGTTCTTCAATGATCTCCGCCACCTGCGGCGGAAGCTCAGGGAGATCCCGCTCCAGCACCTGCAGAATCACGTTCGACACTTCCGGGCCCCCTTACTTAACTGGAGTCGACGCTGTCTGTGTCAAGTGTTCTGTTCCAACGGGCAAAACCCTCCTGACCAGCAAGGAGAATCCTCTGCGGCGTCGAAGAAGAGCAGGGCTGGGGGGTAACATCGTGACAGTGGTTGGAGTTGCCGTAGCTTTTGGATCCGTCCTCTATCTAGTCTCCAAGGGCCTCTCGCTGGGGCTGGCGCTCTTGGTGGGGACAGCCCTGACGGGACTGCTTTCCCCCATGGGGCTCTCGCCCTTTGCCGCTGCGCTCTGGGATGGCCTGAAAAGCCCCATGACTTGGCAGCTGGTTCTTGCTGTGGCCCTCATCAGCGGGCTGGGCAAGGTGATGAAAGCAACTGGCGACCTAGAAGAGATGATCAGTTCCCTGGTGGCCTTGTTCCCCAAGCCTAAAGCGCTGGCCATGCTTCTGCCCGCCTTGGTCGGCACAATTAACGTACCGGGCGGAGCCATCATGTCCGCTCCCCTGGTGGAAGAAAACACCAGGGCGCTGCATCTGGACCGCACCTCCCAAGCAGCCATCAACCTCTTCTTCCGCCATATCGGCTACTACGTTTACCCGCTGCACACCTCCATGATCGTCCTCAGCGAGCTGATGGACATCCCAAAGCAGTCCATTATCAAGTACAATGCCCTGCCTATGNTGGTGGGCTTAGGCGCAGCCTATCTGCTCTTTTTCAAAAGAGCGCAGCTGCCCCCTGCGGACGCACGCCAAGAAAGCTCCCTTCGCCATCTGCTGAGCTTCCTGCAGAGTTTTTCCCCCATCCTGGTCATCCTAGGTCTAATGCTCCTTTTGGGACTGCCGTTTTACCTGGCCGCAGCCGGGGGCCTGCTTTGGGCGCTCCTGAGGAACCTTCCAGGCGAAAAGCGCAGCCGCGCTCTCCTCGGGCGCCTGAAGGAGCTCTTCACCCGCTGGATCGACTACAAGCTGGCCCTCACCATCCTCAGCCTGCTGCTCTTCAGATCGGTGGTGGAGGCCTCTGGGGTGACCAGTACACTGGCCGCTTCCTTCTTCCGCTACGGCATTCCCCTACCCATCCTGGTGATGGGCCTGGGGGCAGTTGCCGCGTACCTTGTGGGCATGCACATGGCGGCAGCGGGGCTTTTGGCTCCCTTTTTTGCAACGCTCTTCCCCCCTGCCCTCCTGGCCCCGTACACTTCCCTGCTTTTGGTTTCCATCATGTTCGGCTACTTGCTCTCTCCCCTCCACCTCTGTCTGGCCTTGACCAACCAGTACTTCGGCACAAGCTATGGCCAGACCGTGGGGAAACTGGCCGTGCCTCTGCTGGCCATCGTTTTGACGGCCTTGGTTCAGCTGCTCTTCCTTGCATAGCTGTACCCCGCCGCCTTCAGGGGAGAGTCAAGCGCCCCCGCTAGCGCTGGCGCCTTCTTGCTTTTTCTTTTTCTCCCGGCCGGAGAGGAGCAAGAGGATCACGATCAGGATCAGGAAAGAGGCCGCCGCTTGGATGATGGTGGCCGCGATGCCGTGCCCCGGGCCCATAATCCTGATATTGTACACCAGCACCAACGCTGTGATGGCCAGGGCGGTTAAGCCCATGATGATGGCAGTTGTGAGCTCGGGTCTCTCCACGTCGATCCCGATGGCCAAAAGCGCCGCCAGCATCAACAGAGCGATCATGCCCAGCTGGAAGATGTCGTGAGCGTACTTCTGCTGGAGGTGCTCGCGATACGCCTCCACACCGCCCCATATGAACAGAATGCCGATGATGGCGCCCACGATCTTCAGGGTCTGCACAGCAATCATCCCTTCCAAGAGCTTTCGTCAATCGAGCCAGCGGGTATCATCTGGTTGGGCAGGCTGGGCGAGATTGTAAACCACCGGCACTTTTTTGTCTTTGGGAGCAAATCCCTCGCCGCCGCTGCGGACCCACACATAGTCCCGATCCGGGCTCAGCTCCCAATCAACGTCGAAGGCGATATGTCAAAAGACGTAATCCCACACTGAGCCAAAAAAGGAGTCGGTGTGATCCAATACGGGGATGTACATGGTGCTGATGTGGTATCTGTTCCAGGACTCCCATCGCCTTGTCCTGGCGTTGCGGGCATACATGTTCCTCAGACGGCAGCTGCGCCACACGTTGTTGCCCCCAAAATCCTCCTGGAACATCCCGTTACTTTGGAAAACCCGTATTCGTCCCGATAGGCGAACCTCAAAAAGGCATGGACATCCATCTCGGGCGAAGCGTCTCCGCTGCCTAGGTTGAGGATATAACCCCGGTCGTCATCTTTTTCCACAGCCACACTCCTCTCCGCCACCCTTTAGCCTTTACATTCTATATTTTTCCAGGTCATCCTGCTTTTCGCCGGCCTTGGACCCTGGGGCAGCGCATAATCGCAATTGTCTTCCCTATCGCGATGTGGTATTCTGATCTTGATTCTTTCGAACCCGCTTTCGCCCTAGATGTTCAANTGGCAAATGGAAAGGCAGGCAGAGCAGTGCACAGCGTTTCAGCATCGGGAATCTGGACGCGCTTTAGAAACAGGTTCATCGGGGATCGCGCCTTTTACAAGATGGCTCTGAGCCTGGTGGTCCCCGTAATCATCCAGAACACAGTAACCAGTTTTGTTAACCTGTTGGATAACGTGATGGTTGGTAACCTAGGGACAGCCCACTTGTCCGGTGTGGCCATTGCCAACCACCTCATGTTCGTCTTTAACGTGACCATTTTCGGAGCCCTGTCGGGGGCGGGGATTTACGGAGCGCAGTTTGCGGGAGCCAAGGACTGGCAGAGGTTCCGGGAAACCCTGCGGTTCCGGCTCTTGGTATCGGTGATCATCACCGCTCTGGCCATCTTCATTTTGACCGGCTGGCCAGTTCAGCTTCTCTCCCTGTACCTTCAAGGCGAAGGAGACCCGGCGGACAGCGCTGCCATGCTCAACTTTGGCCTGCAGTATCTGCGGATCATGCTCTGGGGGCTTTTGCCCTTTGCCCTGTCCCAAAGCTACAGCAGCGCGCTGCGGGATGCAGGTGAAACGGTCCTGCCCATGCGGGCCACTTTGGTCGCGGTCTTCACTAACCTGGTCTTCAACTATGTGCTCATCTTCGGCAAACTGGGCCTGCCAGCCCTGGGGGTGCAGGGAGCAGCCCTGGCCACGGTGATCAGCCGGTTGGCCGAGTTTTTCGTGGTTGCCGTGGTGGCCCACAAAAACATGGATCGCTTCTTCTTCTTGAACGGGCTCTACCGCTCGCTGCGCATCGGCAGGGATTTGACCAAGAACATCATGTTGAAGGGGATGCCCCTGTTGGTGAACGAGCTCCTCTGGTCCTCGGGTATGGTCACCATGACGCAGATCCTGTCCACCAAAGGCCTGGCGGTGGTGGGGGCGCTGAACATCGCGCAGACCTTCACCACCCTCTTTGGGGTGTTCTTCTTCTCCTTTGGCACCGCGGTGGCCATTGTGACCGGCCAGGCCCTGGGGGCAGGCGATGGGGAACTGGCCAAAGCCCAGGTATGGAAACTAATGTTCTTTGCCGTGGCGGTGGCGGGCGCGCTGGGGGTGCTCCTTTCCATCAGCGCCGACTGGATTACGCAGATCTACCGAACCGAGGCGGAAGTGCGCAGCCTGGCTGCGGCTTTCATGAGGGCGACCGCGCTGTGCATGCCTTTCCAGGCCATTGCCAACTGCGCTTACTTCGCCATCCGCTCCGGGGGAAGGACGCTGCTCACCATGGCCTTCGACAGCATCTACGTCTGGGTATTCTGCGTACCATACACCTATGCTCTGGTTACCTTCACAGCCCTGGGGATCGAGAGTATCTACCCCCTCAGCCAGCTCCAGCATCCCCTGAAGGCGGTTATCAGCTTGGTGGCAGTGGGAAGTGGAATCTGGGCCAGAAACCTGGTGGGTGAAAAGACAGAATCTGCCCGAACCGACTAGGGAAGGAAAACTTGGGTGTTGTGGAAAAATGAAGAGCGCGGAGACACTTCCTTTGGCTGGATCTCCTGAGGGGGGGAAAAGGTTTGCCCAGGATGAGATTGGCGGCCTGCGGAATCGACTGCAATGAGTGCGATATCTACAACGCAGCCCACGACAGGCAGGCCGCGGAAGCGCTGGTAAAGTGGTTTAAAAGCAGGGGGTGGATCGAGGAAAGGGCCGATGCACAGACTGTGATGGCCAAGGCCCCGTACTGTCAAGGCTGCTGGAACAAGACCGGCGTGCATTGGTGCGGCGATTGTCATCTGCTCAGCTGCTGCGAGGGGAAAAGGCTAGATCACTGCGGGGAATGTGCTGACTTCCCGTGCCAGGAGTACAAAGCTTGGATCAAGGACTATGAACATCACAAACGGGCCATGGAATACCTGCAGTCTTTGAGGCAGGGCTCGTAGAAATGGATCGAGGACCGCACTATGCGGTCCTCTTGACATTCGCGGTTCCTTTGACTCAGCCTACAACCATATCTTTCCCAGCGGTTTTGGCCTGCAGAAGCAGATCGTC
>JGI24707J26582_10002160_pt1 | contig 15042 bp, 12 predicted proteins | sample BioPla1DNA1_FD_26582 | JGI IMG/M metagenome (IMG submission 26582) | reverse complement strand
CTTTTGAGCTTGTTAAAGAATTATCTAATGTCAAATTTGATGAAACAGTAGAACTACATGCCAGATTAGGTGTTAATCCAAAACATGCAGACCAGAACTTGCGAGGTACTGTTGTACTTCCCCATGGTACTGGACGTACTGTCCGGGTAGCTGTTTTCGCCAAGGGCGAAAAAGCTAAAGAGGCTGAAGAAGCAGGCGCAGATTTTGTGGGTGCTGAAGATCTGGCAGAAAAAATTGAAGGTGGCTGGATGGATTTTGATGTTGCTGTTGCTACACCGGATATGATGAGTGTGGTAGGTAGACTGGGAAGAATCCTTGGGCCCCAGGGATTGATGCCAAATCCAAAGACCGGCACTGTTACCTTTGAGGTAGGTAAGGCTATAAATGAGATCAAGGCTGGTAGGATTGAATACAGGGTTGATAAAGCCGGTATTGTACACCTGCCGATTGGTAAAGTCTCCTTCTCAGCGGAAGCCTTGCTGGAGAACTTCAAAGAGATTATGGATACCCTGGTCAGGGAAAGACCAGCGGCTGCCAAGGGTAAATACCTGAAAAGTGTAGTAATTTCTTCTACCATGGGACCAGGTATCAAGATTGATGATTCAGAAATCATGACTATGCTTGGCAGATAAATTCTTGACAATGAAGACAATTGTATGTTAATATTATTGTGTTCTCTTTTCTGAAAAAGAAAATAGCGGAAACCATAGACAGCAGGTGTCCTCAGGGACTTAATATCCTGCCGAGGTTTTGTAAAAATGCAAAGTATGAATTGTTTGCATATAGAGCCTCCTGCCTGTCTATGGGTAGGATTTTACATTTTAAGGGGGTGAAAAGGTGGCAAGACCGGAAAAAGAAGCTCTGGTGCAGGAAATAGTTGAAAAGTTGTCATCTTCAAAATCTGTAGTTGTTACAGATTATAAAGGACTGGATGTTGCAGAGATTACTGAACTCAGAAAAAAGCTCAGGGAAGCTGGAGTAGAATACAAGGTAATTAAAAACACCCTGGCCAGGATTGCTGCCAAAAAGGCAGAGATGGAAGACCTGAATGAACTATTTATCGGGCCGACAGCCATCGCCTTTGGTATAGAGGATGCTGTTGCACCAGCCAAAGTACTGGTTGATTTTGCTAAAGAGCATGATGAGTTAGAGATTAAGGGTGGAGCTTTAGATGGTGCTTTAATTAATGTTGATAAGGTAAAAGCCCTTGCTGAAATTCCACCAAGAGAAGTATTGCTGGCCAAGGCTCTGGGCAGCATGAAATCCCCGTTAACTGGATTGGTCAATGTGCTTACGGGTAATTTAAGAGGATTGGTTCAGGTGTTGAACCAGATTAAAGAACAAAAAGCCTAAAGTAAAGAAGAAAATTTAAGGAGGTTTATTAATAATGACTAAAGAAGATATCATTAAGGCAATTGAGGAAATGAGTGTTTTGGAATTAGCAGAATTGGTAGAGGAACTGGAGGAGAAATTTGGTGTTAGTGCAGCTGCTCCAGTTGCAGTGGCAGCCATGCCAGGTGCAGCAGCAGCCGGTGGTGCCGCTGATGAAGAAAAGAGTGAATTTGATGTATTCCTGGCCAGTGTTGGCGACAAGAAGATCAATGTTATCAAGGTTGTCCGCGAACTGACAGGTCTCGGCCTGAAAGAAGCCAAAGAATTAGTTGACGGTGCTCCAGCAAATGTAAAAGAAGGCGTCAGCAAAGAAGAAGCTGAAGAAATGAAAGCCAAGCTGGAAGAAGCAGGTGCTACTGTAGAATTAAAGTAATTTAAAATAGGCAAACACCCTGATTAGATTTAATCAGGGTGTTTTTGCCTATAACCTGGAAAAATATCTTGACAAGAGAAGACTCTTATGGTAATATTAATAATTGTCGATAACATCCTGATATAATGGGTCAAGTATGCATATCGGTATCTTAAAAGGATTAATTTCTGTTAAATTATAATGGTATATAGCTTTATATAGATGGTTATTATATATATAACTCTTTTTTATTGTCTGGGAATGGATAAATAAGGCAAAAATATACATAAAAGCTGTATTTTTATTAGCGAGGTTTAGAAGCCTTGCTTTATATATACTTTTAATTAAATTTTTCTGAATCCTGGGGGTGCAAGTAATGGCAAATTTAAGGAGAAAACGTTATAGTTTTGCCAAGTTTGAAGATGCACTGGAAGTGCCTGATTTAATACAAACACAGATCGATTCCTATGAGCAATTCCTGAAGGAAGGCCTCAAGGAAGTATTTAATGAAATATCACCAATTGAGGACTTTTCCGAAAATCTGGTACTGGAATTTATCGATTATTATTTAGGAGAACCAAACTATGATGTAAATGAATGNCGGGAGCGAGATGCTACCTATTCTGCTCCCTTACAGGTTAAAGTTAGATTGATTAATAGAGAAACCGGAGAGGTTAAGGAACAGGAAGTCTTTATGGGGGATTTCCCCTTAATGACAGAAAAGGGTACCTTTATAATTAATGGTGCCGAGAGGGTAGTAGTTAACCAGTTAATCCGTTCTTCCGGTGTATATTTCAATGAGGAACGGACAAAAGACGGAAGAAGGATAATTACTGCCAATATTATTCCTAACCGGGGAGCCTGGATAGAGTTTGAATATGACAAAAAACGTATAATATCTGTAAGGGTAGACCGTACCAGGAAGATGCCTTCCACAGTATTGCTCAGAGCCCTGGGATATGGTACTGACATACAACTACTGGAATTATTTGAGGAACATGAAGTTATTCAGGATACCATTGAAAGGGATAACACTGATTCTACAGAAGAAGCCCTCATTGAGCTATATAAAAGATTAAGGCCTGGCGAACCACCAACAGTAGAAAGTGCCAGGAATTTAATCAATTCATTATTCTTTGATTCCAAAAGATATGACATGGCTGATGTGGGAAGGTATAAGTTAAATAAGAAACTGGGAATAGATGTAGATCCCGACAAACACTGCCTTGACGAAAAAGATATTGTAGAAACTGTAAGATACATGCTTAAAATAATAGATAATCATCCTGATGCCTTTATAGATGATATCGATCATTTAGGAAACCGCCGCCTGAAAACAGTTGGTGAATTATTGCAGAACCAGTTCAGGATAGGCCTCTCCAGAATGGAACGGGTCGTAAGGGAAAGGATGACCATTCAGGACATAGATGTAGTAACTCCACAGGCTTTAATCAATACCAGGCCTGTAGTTGCATCAATTCAGGAGTTTTTTGGCAGCAGCCAGTTGTCTCAATTCATGGATCAGACTAACCCCTTGTCTGAGCTGGCCCATAAAAGGAGACTCAGTGCCCTGGGACCGGGTGGTTTAAGCAGGGACCGGGCCGGTTTCGAGGTGCGGGACGTCCATCAGTCTCACTATGGCAGGATCTGTCCTATTGAGACCCCGGAAGGACCCAATATCGGCCTGATCGGGCAGATGAGTACCTATGCCAGAATAAACAATTTTGGATTTCTGGAAAGCCCGTACCGGAGAGTTGTTGATGGGAAACCAACAGATGAGATTGTATATCTCTCAGCTGATGAAGAGGATAAATATATAATTGCCCAGGCCAATGAGCCTATTGATGAAAAGGGTAATTTTAGAAATGAATACCTGATTGCTAAATACAGGGGTAAGATATTGGAAGTGACACCGGATAAGGTTGACTTTATGGACGTTTCACCAAAACAGCTGGTAGGTGTCTCCGCTTCCCTGATTCCTTTCCTGGAAAACGATGACGCCAACAGGGCTCTCATGGGTGCCAACATGCAGCGCCAGGCAGTTCCCTTATTGATAACTGATGCACCGGTTGTTGGTACAGGAATGGAAGACAAGGTGGCGAAGGACTCCGGTGCTGTTGTGGTTGCCAGAAATGCCGGAACAGTAGTCCGGGTTACAGGTGATGAGATACGGATCAAGACAGATGATGGCCATCTGGACAGCTATAAATTATTGAAGTTTAAAAGATCAAACCAGGGCAGCTGTATAAACCAGAGACCGATGGTTAGGAGAGGGGACCGGGTAGAAAAAGGAGATGTAATAGCTGACGGCCCTTCAACTGAAATGGGAGAATTGGCTTTAGGCCGGAACACCCTGATTGCTTTTATGCCCTGGGAAGGATATAACTATGAGGATGCCATCCTGATCAGTGAGAGGCTGGTCAAGGAGGATGCCTTTACTTCCATCCATATAGAGGAACACGAGGCAGAAGCCCGGGATACAAAACTGGGCCCTGAAGAAATAACCAGGGATATACCCAATGTAGGTGAATCAGCCCTGAGAAATCTGGACGACAGGGGTATAATCCGGATTGGTGCGGAAGTAAAGGAAGGAGATATACTCGTTGGCAAGGTTACTCCCAAGGGAGAAACAGAACTTTCTGCTGAAGAAAGGCTCCTGAGAGCTATCTTTGGTGAGAAGGCCCGGGAAGTACGGGATACATCACTGAGGGTACCCCATGGAGAACAGGGAATAGTTGTTGATGTAAAGGTTTTCAGCCGGGAGCAGGGTGATGATTTAAAACCTGGTGTAAACCAACTGGTCCGTGTTTATATAGCCACCAAGAGGAAAATATCAGTTGGTGATAAAATGGCGGGTAGACACGGAAATAAAGGTGTTATTTCCAGGATTTTACCGGAAGAGGATATGCCCTTCTTACCCAATGGAGAACCGGTGGAGATTGTACTGAATCCACTGGGTGTTCCATCCCGGATGAATATCGGCCAGGTACTGGAGGTCCATCTCGGTATGGCAGCAAGAGCCTTAGGCCTTTATGTTGAAACTCCTGTATTTAATGGTGCCAATGAAGAAGATGTGGCTGATATGCTGGAGAAGGCGGGCCTGAGCCGGGATGGTAAAACGATTCTTTATGATGGACGAACCGGTGAAGCTTTCGATAAAGAAGTGACCGTAGGCTATATGTATATGCTGAAACTACACCATCTTGTAGATGATAAGATACATGCCCGTTCAACAGGACCTTACTCACTGGTAACCCAGCAGCCCCTGGGTGGTAAAGCCCAGTTCGGTGGACAGAGATTCGGAGAGATGGAGGTATGGGCCCTGGAGGCCTATGGTGCATCCTATACCCTGCAGGAGATGCTTACAGTCAAATCAGACGACGTTGTGGGCAGGGTAAAGACCTATGAGGCCATAGTCAAAGGGGAGAACATACCTGAACCAGGTATACCTGAATCCTTCAAGGTATTGATAAAAGAACTGCAGAGTTTAGGCCTGGATGCCAAGATATATACTGAAGAGGAAAAGGAATTAATGATATTGGAAGATGACGATATAAGCAGTGCTGCCAGGCAACTAGGTCTTGACCTGGAATTAACCCTTGACGATGATTCCAGTGATGTTTATATAGAAGATGAAGACGAATAAAAGAGAGGGGGAGGCCCTTGTTTAACGTTAATAACTTTGCTTCGATGAAAATCAGTATAGCAGCTCCTGATCAGATCCGCGAATGGTCCAGGGGCGAGGTTAAAAAACCGGAAACCATCAATTATAGAACCTTGAAACCGGAGAAAGACGGCCTTTTCTGTGAAAAGATTTTTGGCCCGACAAAAGACTATGAGTGCCACTGCGGTAAATATAAGCGGGTGAGATATAAAGGCGTCGTCTGTGACCGCTGCGGTGTAGAAGTTACCCGTTCAAAGGTAAGGCGGGAGAGAATGGGGCATATAGAGCTGGCTGCTCCCTGTACCCATATCTGGTTTTTCAAAGGGATTCCCAGCCGACTTGGTCTGATCCTGGATATGTCACCAAGGTCACTGGAAAAGGTCATCTACTTCGTTTCCTATCTGGTCATAGATCCAGGGGAAAGCCCATTGAGTGAAAAACAATTACTCTCCGAGAGTGAGTACCGGGAAGCCTGCCTCAAGTATGAGGACGGCTTCGAAGCCGGAATGGGTGCAGAAGCTGTCAAACAGCTGCTGGCTAAAATTGATGTGGAGAAAGAAGTAGAAGAACTGAAAAAGGAAGTCAAAGAAAGTACTGGCCAGAGGAAAAAACGGGCCATCAAAAGGCTGGAGGTAATGAATGGACTCCTGAAAGCCAATATAAAGCCAGAATGGCTGGTCCTGGATGTCATTCCTGTTATTCCTCCTGATCTCCGCCCCATGGTCCAACTGGACGGCGGCCGCTTTGCTACTTCTGACCTGAACGATCTTTACCGCCGGGTTATTAACAGGAACAACAGGCTGAAGAGATTACTGGATTTAGGTGCGCCGGACATAATCATTAGAAACGAAAAAAGGATGCTGCAGGAAGCAGTAGATGCCCTGATAGATAACGGNAGAAGGGGCAGGCCTGTCACCGGTGCCGGCAATAGGCCCCTGAAATCCTTAAGTGATATGTTAAAGGGTAAACAGGGCCGTTTCCGTCAGAATCTCCTGGGTAAACGTGTTGATTACTCAGGAAGATCTGTTATTGTAGTCGGTCCTGAGTTAAAGCTGCATCAATGCGGTTTGCCCAAAAAGATGGCCCTGGAGCTTTTCAAGCCTTTTGTCATGAAGGGCCTTGTCGACAAGGGCCTGGCCCACAATATTAAGAATGCCAAGAGGATGGTTGAGAACTTCGATGATGAGGTCTGGGGTGTACTGGAAGAGGTAATCGAAGACCATCCGGTACTCCTGAACAGGGCCCCCACCCTGCATAGACTGGGTATCCAGGCTTTTGAACCCGTCCTGGTAGAAGGTAAAGCCATTAAACTGCATCCCCTGGTCTGTACTGCCTATAATGCTGACTTTGACGGGGACCAGATGGCAGTTCACGTACCTTTATCAGCTGAGGCCCAGGCAGAAGCCAGGCTGCTGATGCTTTCAACCAATAACCTGCTGGCTCCTTCTGATGGACGGCCCATCACAGTACCGACCCAGGACATGGTATTGGGTATCTACTATCTGACTACCATTAATGATGGGGAAAAGGGGGAAGGCAAGTTATTTGCTTCAGCAGATGAGGCAATAAAGGCCTATTCAACAGGTAAAATAGCTCTAAGGGCCCGTATAAAAGTAAGAATAAAAGGTAAAATAATAGAAACATCAGTAGGAAGGGTCATCTTCAATGAGGCCCTGCCAGAAAACATGGAATATATAAATGAGCAGGTAGATAAAGAAAAAGTCGGCAAGATAGTGGCAGACCTACATGATAACTATGGAAATACCATAACTGCTGAAGCCCTGGACAATATAAAAGAACTTGGTTTTAATTATGCGACAAAGTCAGGTATCACCATTGCTGTCTCTGATGCTTCAATCCCTGGAGAAAAAGAAGAAATTCTGAAGAAAGCTGAACAGGAAGTACAGAAGATTGAACAACACTACAAGCGGGGAGCCATTACCGAGAATGAAAGGTATCAGAAGGTTGTAGATATCTGGAACAAGGCCAAAGACGATGTAACAGATGCCCTCCTGGAGACACTGGACAGGGATAACAATATCTACATCATGGCTGTTTCCGGTGCCAGGGGTAATATCTCCCAGATATCACAGCTGGCCGGAATGCGTGGTCTGATGGCAGACCCCTCAGGTAAAATCCTGGATATCCCTATCAGGTCCAGCTTCCGGGAAGGCCTGAATGTTACCGAGTTCTTCATCTCTACCCATGGTGCCCGTAAGGGTCTGGCAGATACAGCCATCAGGACAGCCGACTCCGGTTATCTGACCCGCCGCCTTGTAGACGTGGCCCAGGATGTTATCATCAGGGAAGATGACTGCGGTACTGAAGAGGGCATCGGCGTAAGGGCTATTGGCGGTAAGGATCAGGAGGCTATCGTACCCCTGGCTGAAAGGTGTTTAGGCCGTGTTGCTGCAGAAGATATCATCAATCCAGAGACCGGTGAGGTCATAGTGCCCCGTAATGAGATTATCAGCAGGGCCAGGATGCAGGAGATTGAAAAGTGTGGAATTGATGAAGTGAAGATACGCTCAGTATTGACCTGTGATACAGAGCATGGTGTTTGCCGTAAATGCTATGGTATAAACCTGGCTACAGGCCGGCTGGTAGATATCGGAGAAGCCATAGGTATCGTAGCTGCCCAATCCATCGGGGAACCGGGTACCCAGTTGACCATGAGGACCTTCCATACGGGAGGGGTTGCCGGTGATGATATCACCCAGGGTCTACCCAGGGTTGAAGAGCTATTCGAAGCCCGTACCCCCAAGGGGCAGGCTATCATAACCGAAAAAGAAGGCTATGTAAAGATAATCAGCAAGAAGAATATCCGCCGAATTGTCATAGAAGATGAGGAAGGAAAGAAAAAAACATACCAGATTCCCTATGGCTCCCAGATTATTGTCAAGGATGGGGAATATGTAAGGATAGGAGACAAATTAACCGAAGGCCCCCTGGATCCTTCTACATTATTGAAGATAAAAGGAGAAAGGGCTGTACAAAAATATATACTGGAAGAGATACAGAATGTTTACCGCTCACAGGGTGTTGAGACCAATGATAAACATATTGAAGTAATAATCAGGCAAATGATGCGTAAGGTCAGGGTTCTTTCTTCAGGAGATACTGATTTCCTGCCAGGCAGCCTGGTGAGCAAGCATGAGCTAAAAGTGGCCAACAAAATGATCCTGGCTGAAAACGGAGAACCGGCTGCAGTGAAACCGGAAATCCTGGGAATCACCAAGGCTTCATTAGCTACAGACAGTTTTCTCTCGGCTGCATCCTTCCAGGAGACTACCAGGGTCCTGACTGAGGCAGCCCTGGAAGGAAAGGTAGACAGATTACTGGGACTGAAGGAAAATGTTATCATCGGCCAGCTAATACCTGCCGGAACAGGAATGCGGAGATATAGAGAGATCGATATAGTTGATGAAAAGGGACTACCCTTAAATAATATGATAGACGAGATTGTCGAAGAAGTTTAAGTACAGGCAGATATTGAGGATGGGACACGGTCAGAAAAAACAGGTACAATTTAAATACACTGGCCGTGTTCTCTCTTTTTTATCAGACAGGAAGGGTTTATAAATAAATGTATATAATAATTAAAAATTTGTTGACAAGAGAAAATAAAGGTGTTAAAATACTTAAGTGTGTGTAATTAAGACTTATCTTCGGAGGAGGCAGGCTGGCCTATGACTCTGGCGGAACTCAGCAAAAGTAAGAATAAAGTTGTCGGCAAAAAGCAGACAATAAATGCTATAAATGAGGCAAGGGCAGCTGTAGTCTTTCTGGCAGAAGATACTGATGATCATATAAAAGAGGAGATCATCAGGTTAAGTGAAGAAAAGGATATCTCCATAATAGCAGTAGATAGTAAGATAAAATTAGGCAGAGCTTGTGGTATTGATGTGCCTGCTGCTTGTGCCACAATACTGAAGTAAATGGAAGGAGGTGCATTTATGCCAACAATTAATCAATTAATCCGTAAAGGAAGACAAAAGGTTGAAAAGAAGACGGATTCCCCAGCTTTACAGGGATCACCACAGAGGAGAGGTGTCTGTACCAGGGTATCCACTGTTACGCCTAAAAAACCAAACTCAGCCTTGAGGAAGGTTGCCCGTGTCAGGATGACCAATGGCTATGAAGTAACAGCTTATATTCCTGGTATTGGACATAATCTGCAGGAACACTCTGTTGTTCTCGTGCGGGGAGGTAGGGTTAAGGACTTGCCTGGTGTAAGGTATCATATTGTTAGAGGTGCTCTTGACGCTGCTGGTGTTGAGAATCGTCAAACGAGCCGTTCCAAATATGGTGCCAAGAAACCAAAGTAAAGGGGGGTGAAAAATGCGGAAAAATAGAGCGACTGTCAGAACAATTGAGCCAGATCCCATCTATAATGAAGTTATAGTAACAAGGTTAATCAATAAAATCATGGTAGATGGTAAGAAAGGCCTGGCAGAGAATATTTTCTACGGTGCCATGGATCTGGTTAAGGAAAAGACTGGTGAAGACATAGATATCTTGAAGAGAGCTCTTGATAATGTCATGCCTGTCCTGGAAGTTAAGTCCCGCCGTGTTGGTGGTTCTAACTATCAGGTACCTGTAGAAGTTAATGACCGCAGGCGGGTTAGCCTTGGCATTAGATGGCTGGTTGACGCTGCCCGTAATAGGGGCGAAAGGACAATGGTTGAGCGTCTGGCCAATGAGCTTATAGAGGCTGCCAATAATACAGGCGGGGCTGTCAGGAAGAAAGAGGAAGTACACCGTATGGCTGAAGCTAACAGGGCTTTCGCACACTACAGGTGGTAAAGAAATAAGGCTTTATAAGTTTATAATTCAAGAAAGGAGGGGGAATAGATGGCCCGTCAATTTCCTTTAAATAAGTACAGAAATATTGGTATCATGGCACATATAGATGCCGGAAAGACCACTACAACTGAGAGGATACTTTATTATACAGGGAGAGTTCACAAAGTTGGTGAGACCCATGATGGGGCGGCAGTTATGGACTGGATGGAGCAGGAACAGGAAAGGGGCATCACTATTACCTCGGCTGCTACTACCTGTCAATGGAAAGACCATCGTATAAATATCATAGACACGCCCGGACACGTTGACTTCACAGTAGAGGTAGAAAGGTCTCTGCGTGTTCTCGATGGTGCAATAGCCGTATTCTGTTCTGTAGGAGGTGTTGAGCCTCAATCAGAGACAGTCTGGAGACAGGCAGATAAGTATAATGTGCCAAGAATAGCTTTTATTAATAAAATGGATAGAATGGGGGCGGATTTCTACAGGGTTGTAGAAATGATTAATGAACGTCTGGGTGCAAATGCTGTACCTATCCAGATCCCCATTGGTAAAGAAGATAACTTTACAGGTATGATAGATCTTGTCAACATGGAGGCAATCCTCTACAAAGATGAATTGGGAGTAGAGTTTGAAAGGGCTGAAATACCTGAGGACTATAAAGAACAGGCAGAAGAATACAGAGAGAAATTAATAGAAACAGTTGTAGAAAAAGATGATGAATTAATGATGAAATACCTGGAAGGCGAAGAGATAACCATAGAAGAGATTAAGAAGACCATAAGGAAAGCAGTTGTTAATGTTGAGCTTATACCTGTACTCTGTGGTTCCGCTTTCAGGAACAAAGGTGTTCAGCTATTACTGGATGCAGTACTGGACTACCTGCCCTCACCACTGGATGTAGAAGCCGTAACTGGTATCAACCCGGCTACCGGTGAAGAAGAGAGCAGGGCTTCATCAGATGACGAACCATTTGCAGCCTTAGCCTTCAAGATTATGACTGACCCTTATGTTGGAAAACTGGCTTTCTTTAGAGTGTATTCCGGTATTTTAAATTCCGGTTCTTATGTTTTAAACTCTACCAAGAATGTCAGGGAAAGGATTGGCCGGATACTGCAGATGCATGCTAACCACCGGGAAGAAAAGGATGCCGTTCATGCCGGAGATCTGGCTGCAGCGGTTGGACTAAAGAATACCAGCACTGGTGATACCCTATGTGACCCAGACAATCAAATTATTCTTGAGTCCATGGAGTTCCCGGAACCAGTTATCGATGTAGCCATTGAACCCAAAACACAGGCTGACCAGGATAAACTCAGTGTTGCCCTGCAGAAACTGGCTGAAGAGGATCCAACCTTCAGGGTCAGGACAGATGAAGAAACAGGTCAAACTGTTATTTCCGGAATGGGTGAATTACACATTGAAATCATCGTTGACCGGCTTCTGAGGGAGTTCAAGGTAAATGCCAATATCGGTAAGCCGCAGGTAGCCTACCGGGAGACTATCTCCGGAGCAGCAGCCAATGTGGAAGGAAAATATGTCCGGCAAAGCGGTGGCCGCGGCCAGTATGGTCATGTTGTTATTGACATCGAGCCCCTGGAAGAAGGAGGAGGCTTTATCTTTGAAAACAACATCGTTGGCGGTGTAATCCCCAGGGAATACATCCCGGCCATTGAAGCTGGAATCAAAGAGGCCATGGGTAATGGTGTCCTGGCAGGATATCCAATGGTTGATATAAAGGTTACCCTGCATGATGGTAGCTATCATGAAGTTGACTCATCTGAAATGGCCTTTAAGATTGCCGGTTCCATGGCCTTCAAAGAAGCTGCTGACAGGGCGAAGCCAATTATACTGGAACCAATAATGAGTGTTGAAGTAACCACTCCGGAAGAATACATGGGTGATGTAATTGGAGATTTAAACTCCAGACGGGGACAGGTTCAGGGTATGGAACCAAGAGCCAACGCCCAGGTTGTCAAGGCCTTAGTGCCCTTATCTGAGATGTTTGGTTATGCAACAGACCTGCGTTCCAGGACCCAGGGACGTGCTACCTACTCAATGCAGTTCTCCCATTATGAACCTGCACCAAAGAGTGTTATTGATGAGATATTAAGCTAATTTCTTAAGTTTAATTTACAATTTTTAATTTAAATTTTTTAAGGAGGCAAGTAAAAATGGCAAAGCAAAAGTTTGAAAGGACAAAACCGCACGTTAATATCGGTACAATTGGTCACGTTGACCACGGTAAGACAACACTGACAGCTGCTATTACAGCAGTACTGGCAGCAGCTGGTACAGCAGAAGCCAGGGCTTTTGATACAATCGATAAGGCCCCGGAAGAGAGGGAAAGAGGAATTACCATCGCTACCTCTCACGTTGAGTATGAAACTGAAAACAGACACTATGCTCACGTAGACTGCCCAGGTCACGCTGACTATGTTAAGAACATGATTACTGGTGCAGCCCAGATGGACGGTGCCATCCTGGTTGTATCAGCTGCAGACGGTCCAATGCCACAGACCAGAGAGCATATTATCCTGGCCAACCAGGTAGGAGTACCCTATATCGTGGTATTCTTAAACAAGGCTGACATGGTAGACGACGCGGAACTTCTGGAACTGGTAGAAATGGAAGTAAGGGAACTCTTAAGCGAATACGACTTCCCTGGAGACGACGTACCTGTAATCGTAGGTTCTGCTTTACAGGCTCTGGAGAACCCGGATCCATCAGGAGAATGGGGCAGCAAGATTATAGAATTAATGAATGCAGTAGACGAATATATACCAGAACCAGAAAGAGACACCGACAAGCCTTTCCTGATGCCAGTTGAGGACGTATTCAGCATCACCGGTCGTGGAACAGTTGCCACAGGTAAGATTGAAAGAGGTGTACTCCGTCCAGGTGATGAGGTAGAAATCGTAGGAATCAAGGAAACCGAAAAGACAGTAGTAACCGGAGTAGAAATGTTCAGGAAGCTGCTGGATGAGGCTGTAGCCGGTGACAACGTAGGTGCCCTGCTGAGAGGTATCAGGAGAGAAGATATCGAGAGGGGCCAGGTACTGGCTAAACCAGGCAGCATCAAACCTCATAGCGAGTTCAAGGCTGAGGTATACGTATTATCCAAAGAAGAGGGAGGAAGACATACACCCTTCTTTAACGGTTACAGACCCCAGTTTTATTTCCGTACAACTGACGTTACCGGCGAGATTTTCTTACCTGAAGGTGTAGAGATGGTAATGCCAGGAGATAACATCGAGATGAGCGCCAAGCTGATTACTCCGATTGCTATGGAAGAAGGATTACGTTTTGCTATCCGTGAGGGTGGCCGTACTGTTGGTGCTGGTGTTGTAACCAAGATTATCGAGTAGTTGATATTATATATCAAAGCCTATTAAAAAAGCATGTGCCTGTTTCAGGCACATGCTTAAAAAATTATTGACAATATGGATATAATATGATAAATTATTAAATGTTGCACCTATAGCTATATTCGAGGGGGTGGCACTGGATGAGAGAAGTGATAACACTGGAATGCACAGAGTGTAAGAATCGCAACTATACTACCACTAAGAACAAACAGCAACATAGAGACCGTATGGAAACCAAAAAGCACTGCAAGTTTTGTAGAAAACACACCATTCACCGTGAAACCAAATAAAACCCTTTGGTATTTTCCTGTTTGATTGTAGATGCAATCACAATTGAAGGCTGTCAAGGCCATTACTTTTATAAAAATTTGAGGTGAATTCAAATGTCTAAAAAGACAGGTTTCGGAGGAAGGATTGCCAGATTTTTCCGCCAGGTAAGAGCTGAACTGAAAAAAGTAAATTGGCCCAGTAGAGAAGATATAACAAAGAATACAGCAGTTGTAGTAGTGACTATAGTAATATTGACTGTATTTATTGCCCTGATAGATTTAATATTAGGAAGTATAATTACTCCTATAATTCTGTAATTAGGGAGGTGGGGGTTCTACATCTGTAGGATCCTTTGTTATGATTGAAGAAAAACAATGGTATGTAGTTCATACTTATTCCGGTCATGAAAATAAGGTAAAGGCAAATCTGGAAAAAAGGATTGAAACTACTGGAATGAGTGACCGGATCTTCCGTATACTTGTTCCCACTGAAGAAAAAATTGAGAGAAAAAAAGGAAAAGAAAAGGTGGTTAGCCGGAAACTTTTCCCTGGTTATGTATTGGTAGAGATGATCATGACCGATGATTCCTGGTATGTTGTCAGGAATACGCCGGGAGTAACTGGTTTTGTGAGCAGTGGGACCAAGCCCTTGCCCTTGAATCCACAAGAGGTCAAAGAGATTCTGGAAGGGATGGGGCTGGAAGAACGTAAAGAGTTACCCGAATTTGAAAAAGGAGACCGGGTACAGATTGTTGATGGTCCTTTTGAGGATTTTGTAGGTATTGTTCAGGAAATTAATGTACAACAAAAAAGGGCCAGGGTCCTGGTATCCATGTTTGGACGCGAGACTCCTCTTGATTTAGAGTTCTATCAAATAGAAAAAGTATAAAATAGAAGGAGGGGATAAAGGATGGCTAAAAAAGTTATCGGGCTGATAAAACTGCAAATTCCAGCAGGGAAAGCTAACCCGGCACCTCCAGTAGGACCTGCTCTTGGTCAACATAGTGTAAACATCATGGATTTCTGTAAGGCCTTTAACGCCCAGACCCAGGATCAGGCAGGAATGATTATCCCTGTTGAGATAACTGTTTATGCTGACCGCTCTTTTAGCTTTATAACCAAGACACCACCAGCAGCTATACTGATTAAAAAAGCTGCCGGTATCGAGAGTGGTTCAGGCAGGCCAAATACTGA
>JGI24707J26582_10002156_pt1 | contig 15048 bp, 13 predicted proteins | sample BioPla1DNA1_FD_26582 | JGI IMG/M metagenome (IMG submission 26582) | reverse complement strand
TTATCGTGAATATTGTTCTTATTATTCTCACTCATGTTACACCTCTATTTTATCATTTTCTATTGGTATTTAGAATAGTTACCTAGCTATAATTATTGACATATTAAAGAACGTATATTCGCATAAAACCAATATTTTTAATTTTTTTATATAAGTATTTTCAAAATTTTGAGGTGAATAATAAATATAAAAATTTATCCCTTGATTTTTCAGTCTCTCCTTCTGCTTTTCCAACCTTATTTTATACTCAACCCAATTTCTTTCTTCCTTTGGTGTCCAGTCTAAGCCATAAGGGGTGCTTTCGTTATATTTCATATCTAAATATGTTTTTCCTGCAATTGAAATAATCATCTTCATATTTTTTTCTCTAGCTGAAGCATTGGAATCTTTCCAATTTTGCAGTACCACAGAGGAATCTGTGTCTGGAGAAGTATCTATTGGGTCCCAGCCTATTGGAGTTTTTCCATACTTTTGAACTATTTTTGCCATCTGGATTTAAGAATCCATAGGAGGCTAGGGCTGCATTACTATGGCCTGGCATATCAAATTCAGGTATTATTTCTACATATCTTTCTTGAGCAAAGTTTACTAGATCTATAAATTCTTCTTGAGTGTAGTAGCCTCCAGTTCCCCCGCCTACCTTTGTGCTTCCTCCAATTTTTTAGCTAAGTCGGGCCACTTTTTTATTTCTAAAGGCCAGCCTTGGTCATCACTAAGGTGTAAGTGAACTTTATTTATTTTAAATTGAGCTGCATTTTCTATTTGCCCCTTAATTTCATCTAATGTAAAAAAGTGCCTTGCTACATCAATCATTAAGCCCCTATATTCATATTCAGGCTTATCTTCTATGGTGGAAGAAGAAATGCTCCATTTTACATTTGGAACTAGGGTATCTTTTTCAACATCTGTAGGCAGCATTTGTCTTAGGGTTTGAACTGCCCTTGATAGTCCCTCTGGCCTATAGGCTATAACTTTTATATTTTCTGGGCTAGTTATTATTTCATAACCTTCATTACCCTTGTCTTCTTTCCCATCTATAGTTGTTAAATATACACTTCCTACTGGAACTTCTTGAGATTTAATAATAGGTAGTTCAAGACCTGTTGCAGGTTTTATTTTTCCTTTAAAGTATTCTGCAATTTTAGCAATTTCCTCTGTTTCTTCTTCTGTATTTCCTGCTACATAAATTGAGGTAGCTTCTTTAAAAGTAAATTCTCCCTTCCCTGGCACATACAAGAGGGGCTTTGGGACAATGATATAATCATTATCTGCTGTAACATTTAGTCCCGTGTCATTTCTGAAGTAAAAAAACACTGCTAAAGAAGTAATAAAGGCTGCTAGGAAAATAATTATCATATATTTATATCTTTTTTCTTTATTCTTTTTCATTTGTTTCACTTCCTTAATTTTTAGTAGATTTATTTACTACTATTATTAGATTAAGGGAAGTTAATCATTCATTTTTCTTATAATAAATAAAGACCTTGCAGCTAGTACAAAGTCTTTATCTAATCTTCTATCTTAATTCTGGCCAGTATTCCTTATTAGCTTCCATTAATTCATCTAACACTGCTTTTGCAACAAAGGATGATGGAATTGTTCTATTCATAACAAAAGCTTTTAATGCTGTGTCATAGGAATTTTTAATAGCTGCTTCTACAAGTAATGATTCACAGGCATCTTGTTGTTCAATTAAGCCCTTGTAGAACTTAGGTATTTCTCCTTGACGGATTGGTTCTGGTCCATGGCTTGTAATATAAGCTGGAACTTCTACCATTGCATCATCAGGAACATTAGCAATTGCTCCATTGTTTTCTACAATTACTAAGTGTCTTGATCTTAAATCATTGGCTAGGGATTTTAAAACATCTACTATAAATTCTCCGTGTACACCAACAAAGAATTGAGTTAAATCAACATCTTCTCCTCTTTCGTGAGCTTCCACTGCTTCAAATAATCTCTTTTCACGCCCATTTATTACTTGACTTCCTCTTGTGTTGTTAGGATCTGAATATTTAACAATTTCATCACTTAATAAGTAGTATTGCATATAAGTGTTTGGTAAATAATCTTTAAATAAGTTTAAGATATGCTTTTGGTTTTCAAAAGTATGGGCCCAGTCTGGATCCTTAACTAAGGCATCCTTGTAACTTTCTTCTGATAAATATCCATACTTGCTAACGTGTTCTTTAAGCTCTTCTGTTACATCTACCCCATCTTTACGTACAGATGTAAACCAGCCATAGTGATTTAATCCAAAGTAATCAACTTCTAAATGGGATAGGTCAGTTTTAAGAATTTCTGCCATTCTAGCTATAATTTCCACTGGCATATCACAAATATTTAAAATTCTTGCACTTGGACGTAATTTTTGAGTAGCCTTAGCCACAATTGCTGCTGGATTTGAATAGTTAATTATCCAATAATCCTCTGCTGCATATTCTTCACAGTAATCTATTAATTCAACCATAGGATAAATGGTTCTTAAGCCATAGGACATTCCTGCTGGTCCACAAGTTTCTTGTCCAACCACACCATGTTTTAGGGCAATCCTTTCATCAGTTTCTCTCATAGTTAGCTTTCCAACCCTCATTTGTGCCATAATGAAATTTGCATCCTTAAAAGCTTCCTCTGGTTTAACACTTAAAACCATTTTTATTTCTGGAGCATAAGTTTTTACAACTTCATTTACTATTAGAGCAACCTTTCTTTGACGCTCTTCATCAATATCATAAAGCCATAATTCACCAATATTTATATTTTCTTTTTCTACTAATAAACTTTTTACTATTCCAGGTGTATAAGTACTACCTCCACCACAAATTACAATTTTCAATTCTTTCTTATCCTTCATATATACTACCTCCCCTTCAACTTAACTTAATTATTATCCACTTAACCCTATTTATCAACGGATCTTAAGGAATTGAGAAAAATAGTAACAAAACTTTTTATAATTTTCTGCTTTCTTGTAACTTTTAGTACTTACCTTTCCCCCATCTCTTACCTATTACCTATTACCTATTACCTTTTACTTTGTACTTCTTTATCCTTACCCTTTACCTCTTAGCTATTACCTTTTATTTTTTACTTTTCACTTTTTACCTGTTACTTTTACTTCTTCCCTCTTACTTTCTTACCGCTAGCTTATTCTATATTTGAAGTAAAAATAAAGCTGCTATATAATAATTAAAAGGAGAGATAAACCATGCTTTTAGATAATATTAATCATAATCCTGATTTTAATGATACAGAAAAAGTAATAGCAGAATATATTTTAAAAAATCTTGATAACATTGAGAATCTAACAATACAAAAACTTGCAAAAGAAACTTTTACTTCAAATACAACTATAATACGTTTTTGTCGTAAGCTAGGTTTAGATGGATTTAAGAAGTTAAAAATTCAGCTTATTAAGGAAGTAGAAAATTCTTATAACTTACAAAATAAAATCGACTTTAATATACCCTTTAGTGAAAAGGATTCTAATAAAGAAATTTGCAGGAAGATGGCAGACTTGACTAAGGAAATTATTGATAGGTCTTATTTAATGTTAAATAACGAAGATTTAAATAAGGCTTTACCCTTAATAAGTGATGCAGAACGTATTTTTATTTTTGCTAAGGGCGATTCTTACATAAGTGCTTTAAACTTTGCAAATAAAATGATGAAAATAAATAAATATGTTATTTTAGCAGATAAGCTAAATGCTGGTTCTTGCAATGTTTTAAATGCTACAAAATCGGATATTGTAATTTTTCTAACTTATAGTGGCAAGCATTATGACTATACCCAATATGCACTTTTACTTAAAAAGAAAGGAATCCAATCACTTTTAATTACTGCTTCTGAAGGCAGTACCCTTAATAAACTAATAGATTTAAGTATTTTAGTTCCAAATTGCGAGTCTATTNATGATAAAATTGCCCCTTTTGCTTCACAAATTTCTTTTAATTATATTTTAAATATAATTTATTCTTATATTTTTAAAAAAGACTATTATAAAAATTATGAGCAAAATAAATCAAAAGATTATCATTCTAGACAAATTTTAGGAAAAGAATAAGAACTTTATATATATATGTTGAAATTTCCATAATAAAATCACTTGAAATTTATTATTAGTGATGTTATTATAGTGTCACAACAAGAAAACAGTCTGAAATATGCGTTAAGCTCTTATTTTGAACCTACACTTTTGCTACGGGAGTTCAATATCTAGATGCGGAAATGTACTTTCATGTGAGTCCCCTTTGCGGCATTGAAACTGATTGAAACATCTGTGCGGACACCCACCTATCGTGAGATAGGGATCAAAATCAGAGTACCGGTATTTTGGATTATTATTTTAGAAATCAAATAAGCCAATGCTTAATTTTTAAGCATTGGCTTTTAACTTTTCTCTAATTTCTTATATCTTTTCTTTAACCCACCCCATAAAACCTTACACCTTATTCCAAGAATTCTTGCATATATGTAAGTAATGGGACTCCTCAGTCTTCCTCTAGAGCAAGCTATTATAATTTCTTCCCTTTTATTATTTGACATTTCTATTAATGCATTTTTTATTTCTTCTTTATTTTTTATTATTGATGAAACAATTATAAAAATAGCTATAGGGTAAAACTTTTTTATTCTTTTATGCTGCTTTTCATTTATCACCGGTATATTATGTGGTGTCATATTCATAGTTTCAAACTCTATTTTAGTTCTAACATCTATAAGCTTTTTTCCTTTTATATTTTTATATCTTATGAACATTTTATCCCCTATTTATATTAGTATTCTTTATCATATGTTTATATTATTTCTTTGATTCTTTTTATTATATAAATAGTTATTATTAATATCAATGCTCAAAATATGTAAGAGGGCTTGTCCTTGCGCTAATAAATGCCGTCTGTCCGAGCCCCCATANAGAATTTAAAAATGAGACTATTTCTCAAAATAAAATATTTAAGAAATTCTCTATTTCCTCTTCTTCTAAATATATTTGCCCTAAGGTTCCATGCTTTAAATCTACTTTAGATAACCTGTGAAAATCTGAACCTGCAGTATATATTATGTTTTTTTCTTTAGCTACTTTTATAAAATATTCTTCTTCTCCAGGCTTATTTCTATAATATCTTGCTTCTATTCCATCAAAATTTAAATCTATTATCTTTTCAAAGGCCTCTCTTTTAAGAAGGGTTGGATGAGCTAATACAACCTTTGCATTGAAATGATGAAGTAACTCTATTCCTGCTGGTGTAGATATTTTTCCTCCTTCTGACTTAAAGCTTAGTTTACCTTGAAAATAAATTTGACAAGCCTTAAATTTCTTTTTTCGCAAATTATCTAAAACCATTTTAAATTCATCACTTTGATATTTATCATCAACAAAATAGCCCAGTATATGAACTTTGCTTCCCTTATATCTTGTAGATAACTCTATTCCAGGTATTACTTTAACTCCAAAAATTTCTCCTACTTTAACCGCTTGTTTATTACCCCTTACAGTGTTATGGTCAGTTAAGGCAATTATATCTAAATTTCTTTCTTTAGCTAATAAAACTATTTCTCCCGGCTTTAGTTCCCCATCCGACTCTGTAGAGTGAATATGAAAGTCTCCCTTTGTATACATCTCTTTTACCCTCTATAATTTCTCATACTTCATAATATTAGATTTAATGTAGAATGTACAAAGTAGAATGTAATTTCTATATCCTATTTATCGTAGCCTTTATATTAATTACTCCTCTTCTTCATAACAAATAACAGGAGTTCCCTCCTCAATATTTTCATATATTTTTTTTGCTAAATATTTAGGAGAATTTACACATCCATGGCTGCCATTTCTTTTATATATTTCTCCACCAAAAGAATATCTCCAACTTGCATCATGTATTCCTATATTGCCGTTAAAAGGCATCCAATAGGTTACACTTGCTTCATAGCCTGGTCCCCTTAAGGTTGATCCAGTTTCCTTATAATTTAGCATATAGGTTCCAACTGGTGTAGCAAAGCCTCTACTTGGATTACCTGTTACTATAGACCCATGAGTTATTAGCTTTCCTTCTTTATAGAACCACAAATGCTGCTTGGTTATATTTATTTCTACATAAGTATCTCCTATATCATTTTCTTCTCTAGATACAGCCTCTTGAGCATATATTGGTTCTTTTTCAAGGTTGTCTCCATTTTTTATATTTTCTATTAGAGCCTCAATTTCTTTCTCTAAATCTATTCTCCAACCATAAAATCCACCTTCAACTTCAATTTCCTTACCAGTAGATGTTTTTATTTTCCTTGCTATACCAACTGTATTATATTTTTTCGCTAAACTTCTAACATATTCATTAACTGCTTTTTCATCTATTACTACATCTAAATTTTCATCTACACTAAGCCATTTATTTATTGTCTCTCCATCTAAAAGTTCATTTTTACTTCCAAATATATATATAATTTTGGTTGACACATACTTATTTAATAAATCCCTTGTTTCACTAGTTTTATGAGAAGTCAAAGTATAACTGGGATTTTCATAGCAAAGATGATTATCTAAATCTAGTTCTCTTTTCCCCCTTAAGATACTCTCTTTTATAGCAATATTTAATACTTCCTCATTTATCTTGTTTCCATAGACCTCCTCAATTGCTTTATAGGAACCATTAGAATATTTAAAACTCACATTTTGTGGTTCTATAATCTCTTCATTTAAACAGTTTAATTGATTTATTTTATTTTCCAGTTCCCCTTCATCATAAAGAAATAAATCATCTACATAATATTCTTTATTATTTATTAGAGAGATAATCCACTTTAAGGAATTTTTATTATTATATATCTTTGAAATACTATTCTCCTCATTGTACTTCATTCCTATATCTTGTCCCCTTATTTCCTCAACTTCTTCATTTCTTTCTATTAGCATAAGGTTATAATCCTTAACATAATCTTTTATTATATTTTCTGCCTCATTATGAGATTTCAAAGATAAATCTACTCCATTTATTACTGTATTAAAAAAGAAATGCTTGGTGAAATATATTGAAACAAGTAAGTATATAAAAAAAATAACACCTATTACAATAACTATATTACCTGCAGTCTTACTTCCTATAAAACTTCTTATATTAATTCTCCTCATTTTCCTATACCTTTCATTAAAACTATTTTTCATATGATAACTAATTTATAATATGTTTATAGTTGTCATTTTAAAACTCATTTTAATAGTTTGGTTAGGATTGCGAAGCAATCTTTTACTTATCCGAATCAATTATCATTTTATACTTAATAAACCCAACACTATCAGCTAAAAACCATCCTATAGGTATAGCCCACCATATACCACTAGCCCCTAATTTTGTGCAACATAAGTAGCAAAGGCGTTTCCAAAATCCTGTACAGGCATATAGGCTAGGGAATCTATTTTTACTCCTGCTGCAAAGGCTGCCATTACTGTGGCTCCAAAACTATTTACCAGCCCTTGTACTAAAAGGATTCCAAAATTCATAATTGATTGCTGCATTGATGTTAAAACTGAATATCTTATAACTAAATTAAATGTATCCTTAGATAGCTTTAAATCTTTTTTGCTTATCTTTAAAAACTCTACTTTCTTAACTACATATATTAGGGTTAATATTGCTGAAGCACCTTGGGCAATTACAGTTGCTATTGCAACTCCCTTTACTGCTAAGTTAAATTCTATTACAAAGACTAAATCTAAAACTACATTTATTATTGATGCCACAATTAAAAAATATAAAGGCCTTTTTGAATCACCTATAGCCCTTAATAAGGATGTTCCCCAGTTATATAAAAAGGTAAATATTAATCCTATTATAATAATTATTAAGTAAGCCTTTGAATCATAAATCAGCTTATCTGGCATATTAAACAAATTTAAAATAATGTCTATAAATATTAATGAAATAATCATAATTAAAAGAGTTACTAGGCCAATAAAAATAAAGGATGCTACAGAAACCTTTTTAAACTTATGGTAATCCTTAGCTCCATAAGATTGAGAAAGTATTACCCCTGTTCCCATAGTTAGTCCAATTATTATAGATGTTATAAATACAACTATTGCAAAGGAAGATCCCACAGCAGCCAGCCCATCTACCCCAACAAACTTTCCCACAACTACAGTATCTACTAAATTATAAATCTGTTGAAATATATTCCCCAAAATCATAGGCAGTGCAAATTTTATAATAAGCTTACTAGGATTTCCTTTAGTCATATCAATCATGTCATTACCCCTTTTCTCAAATATGATATTGTTTACTCTAAGTAATATACTACCATATAAATACTAGAAATTCCCCTAGAAGCAATATTAATTCTAACATTAGAAAAAGTGGACAAAATAGTTGTCCACTTTTTAAAATTCCTATAATTTATCTTCTTTGCGCAGCTATTCCCCTGATTGAGCATTTCTATTTATCATAGCCTTTATATTCACTACTTTTTTAATGTACAATGTAGAATTAAATATATTTAGTGGGCAGAACCTTTTGTAGATTCTACATTATTCTATAAATATATTGCCTTTATTGGATCCATCTTAGATGCTTTTGATGCAGGGATTATACCAAATACTACCCCTACAATTACAGAAGTTAAAGTGGAGCCTATAAAGCTTCCAATAGTTAAAACTGGAGCAAATGGAACGAATATTCCTACAATTTGTGAGAATAAGTATCCAAATAATATACCTAGTAATCCACCTATTCCTGTAATAAAAATAGCTTCAAATAGGAACTGAAGTAATATGCTTTTTGGTTTTGCTCCAATGGCTCTTCTAATTCCAATTTCTCTTTTTCTTTCAGAAACTGAAACATACATAATATTCATTACGCCAATACCACCAACAAATAGTGAAATACCTGTAATAANGGCTATAAAGGCTGTAAGGCCTCCTATTATTTTTTCAAAAACCTTAGTAATTGCCTGTGGATCTTGAAGTTCGTATTCACCTTGTATATTTGGGTGATTTTTTTCTAATTCAGCTACTACTTCTTCAAAGACTGCTTCCTTATCCACATCTGGATTTATATAAACATCTATTGATGAAATAATTTCTGCTGTCCCCATGCTTTCTTTAGATTCCTCTGATATATAAGAATAGGAACCTGTTAATGAAAACATTCCTGCTTCAGCTAAAACTCCTATTACTTCATAATAAGTTCCATTTAAATTAACACCTTTGCCAAGGGCTTCCTCTGGATTTTCGAACATAGTTACAGCTGTGTTATAGTCGAGTACTATAAGCCTTCTATTATCTTCTGCTTCATTCATTATTCTTCCATGAAGAATATTTAAGCTTTTCTTTTCATAAGTGTCTAAAATTATCATAGTCTGCTTATCAAAGTAAGAAATATCACTCAAAACAATGCTCATTCCTGCAAGACTTCCTTGGGCAGCCTCCACCTTTTGCACTCCTTCGATCCTTGTAATAGAATTTAAATCTGACTTAGTAAAGGGCTCTATTAAACTATAATCTGCTCCCATATTATCTGGTTGAAAATATATATTTATTTTATTTGCACTTGTATCTTCTGAAGACTGAACTACTTCTCTCTTTAATCCATTTCCAATAGACAATATTGTAACAACAGAACTTATTCCTATAATTATTCCAATCATAGTTAAAAATGATCTTAGCTTATGAGATTTTAAGCTAGAAATTGCTGTTTTTATTAAATTAGCTACTGACATACTACATCTCCTTTGTGGCAACTCCATCTTTAATTTGGATTACCTTGTTAGCATAACTTACCAAATCCCTATCATGAGTAACCATAATTATAGTTTTATTATCCTCATTCAATTTTTTAAGTATTTCCATAATTTCAGTACTTGTATTACTATCTAGGGCACCAGTGGGCTCATCTGCAAATATTACATAGGGATTGTTTATTAAAGCCCTGGCAATGGCAATACGCTGCTGCTGTCCTCCAGATAATTCTGTTGGAAATTGATTTTTCTTTTNTGATAATCCAACTATTTCTAAATACTTATCTACAGCCTCATCCCTTTCCTTAGCTGGCACCTTCCCCTTATATAAAAGGGGTAGTTCTACATTTTGAGCAATNGTTAAGGAATCAATTAAATGGAATTGTTGAAAAATAAAGCCCATATAATTATTTCTAAGCTCTGATCTTTCATTTTCATTAAAATTAGTTACATCCTTACCATTAAATATATATTGACCACTGTCAAAACTATCAAGTAATCCAAGAAGGTTTAATAATGTGGTTTTCCCGCTTCCTGACTTACCCATTATTACTAAAAAGTCTCCCTGCTCTATTTCTAAATTTACAGATTTTAAAGCATGAAGCTTATCATCTTTTAATTTATAATACTTATTAATATCCTTTAACTCTATAACGTTACTCAACAGGCATACCTTCTTTCATTTCNTCAGTAGGAAGTTCAACTATTTGATCTTCTTCTGATAAGCCGCTATCAACAATAACCTTATCTGACTCACCTTCTTTATAGGTAATTTCTTGTTTAACTAGCAGGTTATCTACAACCTTATAAACATAAGTTTTACCTTCCTCTTCAATAAGAGAAGTTTTAGGTATTTCTATTGGGCTGTCTGATANTTCTACAACGGCTTGAACATGGAATCCATTAATTAAATTATCTTGGGAGTCTAAACTTATTTTCACTTCATAGAAAGATAAATCGCTTGATCCTGGTGAACCTTGTTGAGACATAGCTGGAATTGCATTACTGATTGGCCTGTTTCCCATAGAAGAAATTTTACCAGTAACAATTTCTCCACTTGATAATATTGTTGCTTCTACTGCCTGTTCTGCTTTAATTTTTGGATAATCCTTTTCACTTACACTACCTTCAATATAAAATGTATCTGACTCTATAATTATATATGGTTGGGTAGCATCCCTTTCATTATCANTTAATATTATTCGTCCATCTATTGGTGCTGTTACTGTATAATATTCCTTTTCACTTAAGGAAGCTATTTGTTTTTCATAAAGGCTGATTTGATTATCTACAGCAGCTGTTGATATTTGACTTGAACCAAAATTTTCAGTCTGAACTTTAGGTGNTGATTGCTGCATTAATAGGTTTAGCTCTTCCGTAGAGCCGTTTTTTTCTGCCTCTTGGGCCTGCTTCTTTAATAACTCTTCCTGAGCCTGAGCTTCTTTTTTAGCTAATTCTTCTTGTTTTTTTAATTCTTCCTTTTGAGCTAATAAATTTTCTCTTTCCTTTCTGGCAGACTCAAGCTGAAGATTAATTTGAGCAATTTGTTCTGTTATCTGCTCNTTTTTATATGTAAACAAAGTATCTCCCTTGCTTACTGTTTGTCCATTTTCTACAGATAAGGTCTCTACTTCACCTTTTGTAGGATCTAAGTATATTACTTCTCTTTCCAATGGCACTATAGTACCATTGATAAATACTTTTTCATTTGATGGAATACTTAATAACTTCATGCTTGTTTCTTTACTATTTACACCGGAACATCCAGAAAGAACAACACTAATTGCTGCAACTAATACTGTTCCTATTAGTAACTTTCTTTTCTTCATATATACACCTCATTCTTCTATTTTTTATTTACAGATCTACAAGTTAATTTTACTACTAGTACCATATTATGTCAATAAATCATTGTTAATATTTCCTAATGAAACAACTTGTATAAAGTAACAACTTATTATTTGATATAAGTTGTATTTAATGATATAATATTTTTAAATTTTTGAAAAATTTACTATAAATATTATGCTGAATTCCTTTTAGGAAACGGGGGAACCAATTTCTGGGGTGAATCTTATTTAGATGGGTACCCTTACCCAAACCCGACAGCTAACCTCGTAAGCATTAAGGGGAGTAATATATAGGACGTCAAAGACAGTCCTTTTTCATTGTATTAAGCAATTTTTTGTTTCTATAATGTTCCCCATCCATTATTTAAAAGAAATAAGAGGAAGGTGAGAAAATGAAAAAATTTTTCAAAAGACTATTATTACTACTAATCGCACTTATATCGCTATCACTAATTAAACCAGCTACTATATCACAGGCTGATAATGCAAATAAGGAAATAGCATTTGCAGATGCAGGTTGGGACAGTATAAAATTTCATAATGCTGTTGCAGGTTTAATTGCTCAGGAACTTTACGGTTATACTTGGAGGGAGGTTCCAGGCTCAAGTACTGTATTGCATGAAGGCCTATTAAAAAATGAAATTGATGTTCAAATGGAAATGTGGTCCAACAACTTAGCTACTTATGATAAGGACCTGAAAGATGGCAAATTCAAAGAACTTAGCATAAACTTTGATGATGATTACCAAGGTTTTTACGTACCAAGATATGTAATAGAAGGTGATCCTGAACGAGGTATTGAAGCTATTGCCCCAGATTTAAAATACGTATGGGATTTAAAAAACTATCCTGAATTATTCCCAGATGATGAAAAGGCAGGTATGGGACGAATTTACGGTTCAATTCCAGGCTGGGAAATAGATAAGGTTTTATATAATAAATATCTTCATTACGGCTTGGATGAAAACTTTATATATTTTAGACCGGGTTCTGATGCTGCATTATCCTCTGCTATAACTGCAGCTTATGAAAAGGGAGAACCAATAGCTGCTTATTATTGGGAACCAACTTGGCTTTTAGGTAAATATGACATGGTTTTATTAGAGGACGAGCCTTACGATCCAGACACATACCTAGATGGTAAAACCGCCCTTCCTGCTGTTAAGGTTACTGTAGGCGTAAGTCCAGCCTTCTATGAAGATAATCCTGAAATGGTAGAATTTTTAAGTAATTATAAAACTTCAAGTGCTTTAACTTCTGAAGCTCTTGCCTATATGCAGGATACAGGAGCTAATTATGTTGAAACTGCAAGATGGTTCTTAACTGAGCATAGCGAATTGCTGGATGAATGGTTAAATGAAGAAGATGCTGAAAAGATGAAGGGGCTTTTATCTGGAACTGAAGAAGGTGGTTCTTTAAACTGGCTTCATACTTTCCCTTTTAAAATTCCTTTAAACTTAGAAGGGATTGATAATTCAGTAAGAAACTTTAGTGTAAAATACTCTTCAATATTCGATAGTATGAGAAGCGGATTAACAAACTTTGTTAACTTAATTTATTCAATATTAAACTTTATACCATGGTTTATATTTATAATAATCATTTTCCTTATTTCATGGAAATTAACAAGTAAGATAAGTAAGGGAATTTTATACTCTCTTCTACTCTTGTTAATTGGATCTCTTGGATTATGGAGTTTTATGAATGAAACATTATCTATTGTTATAGCCTCTGTTTTAATATCTCTTGCTTTAGGTTTTCCCCTAGGGATATTAATTTCAACCAGTGACAGGGCAAATATGATAGTACGCCCAATTTTAGATACAATGCAGACCATGCCAGTATTTGTTTACTTGATACCAGCTTTATTATTCTTTGGTCTTGGAAAAGCACCAGCAGTAATAGCTACAACTATATATGCTGTAGTTCCAATTATTAGGCTTACTAGCCATGGAATTAGGCAGATAGATAAGGAAGTAGTTGAAGCTAGTATTGCTTTTGGATCTACTAAATTACAATCTCTTATAAAAGTTCAAATTCCACAAGCCCTGCCTACCATAATGACTGGTGTAAACCAAACTCTTATGATGGCAATGAGTATGGTAGTTACTACTTCAATGATTGGTGCTACTGGTCTTGGAATGGAAGTTTTAATAAGTGTAAACCGTGTAGAAATAGGTAGAGGCCTTATATCTGGTACAGCAGTAGTTATAATCGCTGTAATCTTAGATAGAATTACACAAGGTTTAGTTAAAAAAAGCGAGGTGAATTTCAATGACAAATAATAATGATACTATTTTAAGTGTAAAAAACCTATATAAGCTTTATGGCTCTGATAGAAATAAGGCAATAAAATTAAAGGAGCAAGGATTAGATAAAAATGAAATTTACAAAAAGACTGGAGTTACCTTAGCCCTTTGGGATGTTTCCTTAGATATAAAAAAAGGAGAAATCTTTGTTATTATAGGCTTATCAGGCTCTGGTAAATCTACATTAGTAAGATGCTTCAATATGCTAAATAAACCATCAAAGGGTCAAATTTTATTTAATGGTAATGATATTAATACCTTTAATAAAAAGGATTTAAATGATTATAGAAGAAATAAGATTTCTATGGTATTCCAAAACTTCGGCCTTATGTCCCATAGAAATGTGCTTGGAAATATAGAATACGGTTTAGAAATAAAGGGAATTTCTAAGGAAGAACGTACTAAAAAGGCTAAAGAAATGCTGTCAATGGTTGGTCTTGAAGGCTATGAAAATGAACCTATTACTAGTTTATCTGGAGGAATGAAACAAAGAGTAGGTATAGCAAGGGCCCTTGCAAACGATCCTGAGATTCTTCTTATGGACGAGCCCTTCTCAGCCCTAGACCCTTTAGTTAGACAAGATATGCAGTTTGAACTCTTATCTATCCAAAGAAAACTTGATAAAACAATAGTATTCATTACTCATGACATTAACGAAGCTTTTAAAATTGGAGATAGGGTTGCAATAATGAAGGATGGAGAAGTTATTCAAATTGCTACTCCTGNAGAAATGAGTGCAAACCCTGCAAATGATTATGTAAAACGCTTTATTGATAGTGCAGATAAAACTCAGGTTATTAGCGTTAAAAATGTAATGACTCCTCCAAATAGTATTGTAAGAATTAAGGATAACCCTAGTTTTGCAATTAAGACTATGAAAAACAATAAGGTATCTTCTGCTTATGTAGTTGAAGAAAAAATGAAGGTAAAAGGGGTAATTACAATAGATGCTGCCCTTAAGGCCCATAAGGAAGGCCTGCCTATTTCTGAAGTATTAATAAAGGATATAAGCACTACTACTCCAGATACCCTTTTATCAGATATAATACCAATGGCAGCAGAAACAAAATATCCTATTGTTGTAGTTAATAAGGATAAGAGCCTGAAGGGGATTGTTACAAAAGCTGATGTACTTTCTTCCATTCAATAAAAAATTT
>JGI24707J26582_10002155_pt1 | contig 15050 bp, 11 predicted proteins | sample BioPla1DNA1_FD_26582 | JGI IMG/M metagenome (IMG submission 26582) | reverse complement strand
ATAGACGAAAGCTCCCCTGTGGATAACAACACAAAATATCTAAGATAATGCGGCATTATCACTTTACGCCCTCACCCACGAGTTTTCCCTGCTTACTTCATACTATGCAAAATAGAACTTTTCGCAACAGGCTATAAAAAACATCAATTTCATTTTTACACGATTATCTAAAGAAATTAGCCAATATAACGTTTTTACGACGGAAAACCTATGTTTTTCGTCGTAAAATTTTTCTTATTAAAATCCTAGCTTGATTATATTATCATCATTAAGGAAGTTGCTTGTATTATATATTACAATTGCCTGAGCATATTTATCTATATCTACTAATTCGTCAACGGGGACATTAATATACCTTAAATCTACAAGCGTAATCTCGCTATAATGCTCCGCAAGGAATGACACCATGCTATGCGCAAAAGAATCCTTAAAAATAAGCAGCCTTTTACCACTGTCATTATCGGTATGCACATTGATAATCGGTTGATTCTGTCCTAGAAATACGCTGTATTTATCCTTTTGACTCAGNAATTCTCTAAAATAAATCGAATCCCTTTCCTCAATTGTTTCACCTGTATCAATTTCGACATTGACGATTTTGACACCTTTATTAAGATGGTATAGTTCAATCCTATCCGGCTCAATCTCATCATATAAAGTCTTGGAATATAGAGTACCGTAAAAATCGTCAGCAGCATATTCAATATCAAAGCTATTTAAAGGGACCGGATCGAACCCCAATTTCTTAGCAGCAGTTGCATACCCATAATATGCGCCGAGCGTTGTCCAATGATGGTCATACCGATAATAAATATATTCATCCCGTGTGGATAAAAGCGGTGTATGGGCATCTATCGTATTTACTCGTGAATGTAGCCCACCATGCACAATTTCAATGAACTTCCTTTCGTCAAATCGGGGCGAATTATGCGGCAAACTACCCGCATATATATCCTGCGCTGTCGGAACAAGCATGATCGACATATTTAAGTCTGGGTGCTTGCTAGAAAATGTGTTTATTGCATTTACACTTTTACTAACTGGAGCATCCTTCATCTCATCTATCTTAGCAATTAATTTATTGGGCAGGATATATACACCATTTATCTCCGTTTTACCAAGCATCAATTCAATATCCGTGCTAAGTCTTTTAAACTTTGTCCTTGATACGAAGTGATCGGAGAAATAGGCATCGAATCCATTCATGAAGTCTTTATTACCGTAACTTGTTGCATTGAATTTCGGTAATTTTGCTAAATACCTGTTCTCCTCATCGGAAAATTCTTTTTTAGGTCTAAATAATGTAATGCATGGTAATATGATTAGTAATGCGAAAAATGCGATTGCTGAAATTGTTTTAGAGTTCATTCAAATTCCCCTCCTTTCGTTTGTTAGAATCTGAAATATAGGAACGGGTTGTAAGTTGAGTCGACAAGATACGCAGTACATATTACCATCAATATCACTTCCAATACTGGTGCGCTATATTGATATAGAGCGGGTAATTTTGTAGCTATATAATCACCAATTTGTTTTATCACCCTAGTCGATAAGATAATGCATACTGCAAACATTACAATGTTCGTTGTTAAGAGGTATCTAGCATTGCTGTCGATAAATCCGCCATATGCACCAAACATTGCCTTTAGATACCTTCCCGCATCGGCAAGGGTATTTGTTTCAAATAACACCCAACCAAATACCACTAAAATAAACGAATAAGCAGTTGAAATCGTAGCTGGAATCTTCTCAAGGATACTCCTAAGAAATAATCTTTCTAGGATAATTATTACTCCAAAATATAGTCCCCATACGACGAAGTTCCAACTCGCACCATGCCATAATCCTGTCAACATCCATACGATTAGCAAATTCCTTAATGTTTTGCCCATACCCCCTCTATTCCCCCCAAGTGGAATATACACATATGAGCGGAACCAAGAGCCAAGTGTCATATGCCATCTTCTCCAAAATTCGCTTATGCTCCTTGATGTATATGGATAGTCGAAGTTCTTAGGGAAGTGGAACCCGAGCATTTTCCCAAGCCCGATTGCCATATCCGAATATCCGGAGAAATCAAAATATATCTGGAATGTAAAGGCAAGTATTCCGATCCACGCCGTTAAAGTCGATAGCGATGTAATCTCCATAGCCTTTACAGTTGTCCATAACATTCCAATATTGTTCGCTATTAGGACCTTTTTGGCTAGGCCCTTTACAAAATGCCCGACTCCTTCGCCGATTAGGGTTAAATTAATTTGCCTGTCCTCTAATTCCCGTTCAACATCCTCATATCTAACTATCGGGCCGGCAACAATTTGAGGGAACATCGTAACATAGGCGGCGAATTTAGTAAAATTCTTTTGCACCTTTATATTTCCAAGGTAGAGATCGATTGTATACGACATACTTTGAAATGTGTAAAAGGAAATTCCAATAGGTAGTGGTAAATTCGGATTAAATAGCTTTAAACCGAAAATAGAATTAATATTAGTAATAATAAATGAGCTGTATTTAAATGTAAATAGTAAACTTAAGTTCATTACTACTGATAGAATTAAAAATATTCTGCGTATCTTTGGCTTATCGTCGAATTTATTAATCAGCAGTCCTGCCGTATAGTCAATTGAAGTTGATATAATCATAATAATTACATAATACGGCTCACCCCACGCATAGAAAATCAAACCCGTTATAAGTAGTATGAAATTCTTAGCTTTCCACGGTGTTATGTAGTATAAAAGAAGCACTATGGGTAGATATAAAAATATAAAAGTTAAACTGGAAAAAACCATTTAGGATACTCTGCCTTTCTCTTTTTTAATCGGATTTTGCTGCATTCAGCCTGCAAACTAAATCCCTATACTCATCGTAGTTCATCATGGAATTAATTATTTCTAACATAGAATTTGTTGTCATTAACGATGGCAAAGATAATTCTTTTAATAATAACGCACGCATTTTCGTGCTATTTTCCCGCCCTGTAAATCCGTCATTATATAAATCCAATTTTGTTATCTTCTTGCCCTTTTCTTTCTCATTAGGTATTACTCCCGCCTTTTTAAATGCATCTAGCAATTTCTGCGTTGGTATGCCCTCGACGCCTAATTTCCCCTCCGCTGATGAATGCGCCTTACGCCTTTCCTTACCGAATATATCGGGAATATATACATTTGTGATTTCTCCATCGGTAATAATGCTTTTTATATGGCTCCGAATTAAGAAGCCAGCAGAATCCGAATCCGTTAATATGATAATACCTTTTGTTCGTGCAAACATCCTAATAAGTTCGATTTTCTCCCTATCTTTGAATATCCCGTAACCGTTAGTAGGAATTATAACAGCATCTACTATTGATGATAATTTTATCTTATCATATTTCCCCTCTACAATAATTGCCTGCTCAAGATGTATCAATTCTTTCTTCCCCTTAGTTCAATATAAGCATCTCAACAATCGCCTTTTCTAGTATTGTTCTCCCGTCATTACGGCTTGATTTTAATAACGAATCAGTTCTTGCTAAAATAGATATGCTCTCCCTCAAATGTTCTATTGGCATATTCCTTGTATCACGGAAAGAATTTGTCACTGCGAATCTCCTAGCATAATAGGAATAATCCTCTACTACCTGTGCTGGATCAATGCCATTAATCGCAGCCGATTTCGCCCTATATAAATCTATATATACCATCGATAGTGCCGATAGAATCACAATTGCGTCAATTCGTTGATAGAATAAATCGTCCAAGGTTTCCATCGCTTTAGTGGTGTTTTTTGCGACAATAGCATTCGCCAATGCGAATGAACTAGCATCAATTTGCTTTGCGATTAGCATATCAATTATATCCTCAGTTATTTCACCCTCGCCTACATAGGCGAATAACTTTGTAATTTCACTTGATAGTAGCATTTGGTTGCTCAGTGTTAATTCTGCTAAATACTTAGCATTCTCGAATGATATTGTGCATTTATTCTTCTGGGCGCTTCTCATAATTTGCTTTGCCAAATCCTGAGGTGTTTTAGTTTTCAATTCGCATACATTCGCTGCCGTTTTCGCCAGTGCATTGATTAGCTTAATGTTGTTTGAGCTTTTCTTTCCTCGCTTTAAGTCAATTTCCAATGCCGTTTGATAGATAATTACAACCGTCGTATCCGGTATATCAATAAGCTGCTTTTTAAGAGCATCAAAATCGGATTTATTAAAATCATCAGCATTAAGATCATTAATTGCGACGCATTTCCTATCTGCAAATACGGGGAGTGATTCAATATCATCTAGCAACTTAGATAAAATCAATGCCTTGCCCTCATATTTATTTAAATTAAAGTCCGATGGTGTCTTGCCCACGGCTTTTTTTATTAAAGCATTGACGTATTTCTCAGTAGAATATATATCCTGCCCGAATAGATAATAAACACCACTTGGCTCGTTTGATTTTATCTCCTTGCGTAATGTCGATTCGTCAATAAAGGGCATAACCCATCCTCCTCCTAACTACTTCACCATTCTTCCCGATTATAAAGCATGTTCTTGGGCTCGTGTATATATGCACTACCTCCGCCGTGCTAATGCTGCTTGTCGCCTGAGAATCGTCTAGTAACAATGCGTATCTTGAATTAGATATTGTCACTTCATCATTAATGCTATTCTGGCACACGATAATATCATATATGTTATCTGAGAATTCATCATAATCCTTAGCGTTAATGCAAAGCATCTTAAAATCATCGGAATATAGCTCAAGAGATGTGATTTGCCCATCAGTTGCATTCATACTTATATTATAACCACTATCCCCGTTAATTTCCATATCATTTGCTATATATTTCTTAGAATCCTCGAATATCCTGTCGCTTTCCATAATCTTAATTAACTCTTGCCTCATTACAATGCTTTTAATATTGAATCTTTCAAGNTGCCTATATGCGGCAATGTCGCCTGCATCAAGTAATGGCATGCTAAGAATTCCAATACTGTCAATGTTGTTAATCTCCATATATTCGGCAATTGGCTCCCCTAACTTCTTGCTCTTACCTAATACGAACACATTGCAAGTGTAATTATCGTGCATAATGACTGCACCAGTTTTTGAATCGGACAATACTGTCACGGTGAGATTATCCTTATTGATAAGTTTATATGATACTGCCCCAATTAATAAGATAATGAAGCACATTGCTATCGTCTTACCAATACTCACCCAATTATCGAAAATTATCTTGCAAATAACAATGCCGACTATCGCAATCATTGCCCATATATAGATATATCCTGCGCTGAGCGATATATATGAAAATTGCCACCCAGCAACAATATCAGCAATTTTAAGTAATGCCNTTAGACAGACTTTTGCCACCCATAATAAGGGTATGCCGATAATGCGAATCCCTCCCGTTAGGGCGAATAAGACTGCGCATATTAGCGGCAATGTGCATAGGGGCACCACGAATACATTTACTATTGGTGAAATTATTGAAACCTCGTCCGACACTAGCATTGCTACTGGAATAGTGCATGCGGATGCGCATATTGTCGGTACGATTAGACGGCGAAAATGCCCCAGCATTCCCCTTAGTGGATGAGAAATTGAAAGGTAACGATTAAGCGAACCGCCGACAACGGCAATGCCGAATGTGCCCGATGCCGATAGTAATAATCCTATATCTCGACCGGCGAACGGATTGACTAACACTAATGCGAATACAGCGATAGATAGCGAACTGAGCGTATCGGACTTGCGATTAAAGAGCCGTGATAGATAAAAAATCGTTATCATAATCATCGACCGNATTACCGAAACGGACATACCCGAAAATACAACGAAAACAAGGCAAGCGANGACAATGAATGCTGTTTTAATATACCTATTTAGTTTAAGTAACGATAATATTGCCATGATGAAACCGATAACTATCGATAAATGTAGCCCCGAAACTGCAATTATATGCCCGACTCCTGCACGATATAAGTTGTTTTTCATACTAGCATCTAGACCTGATTTATCACCCGTCAACATCGCACGTAACATTGCACCCTCATCTCCCGGCAAGATTCGGGAAATCCCCGTGTTAATATAGTCTGAATATTTGCGAATATGATAGATCAGCTCTCGATCATTGTTGGGGACAATTTCAACATCCCCCCATGATGAGGCGACAAGGAAAATTCCCTGCGATTTATAATATGATTTTTGCGCAAAGTCCTGCGTATCTACCGGAACACGTAGCTTCGCTTCTGTTATAATTGTATCGTAATAAGTCGCCCCAACATCTGCGGCGAAAAGGTTAATTTTGACTTCTTTGCCCTCAATTGTTGTTCTTATAGTATATGTAGCCATATCTTTATCTAGATAATTTATATCAACAATTCTACCCTCAACGTCTTGTTCCGTACCATCATAATTTAGAAAAGGTGCGTAAATGTGGCGCTCATACAATCCATATACTAACAAAGCAGCGGCAAAGAACATTGCAATAAATACTGTGAAAAATTTGCTGCTGCTTTTGAGCATCGGTATCATAATAAAGCTTAAAAGCAGTAGCATTATGCCGATAATGAGCAATTCCCAGTAACTAAAAAATGGCGCAATTAGCAATCCAGCAAGATATGAAAATCCTATCACTGGCATCTTACGCACCAACTTTTAGACCCCCCTAGAATGTCAAGGAGGAGCTATTCTTTTATTTAAAGAATAGCGGCAATTCCTCCAAATAAATTATGTCATCACGTTTTGCTGCATCTCCCTCAGCTAGAACGGCGCATTTACCAACAATATTGCCGCCCGACTGATTGATGAGCACCTCCATAGCGTGGAGTGATTCGCCCGTGCTAATAACGTCATCGACGATCAGCACATTCTTACCGTTTAATGCATCTGCTTCACTTTTATCTAAGTAAAGTGACTGTACCCTATCCGTCGAAATAGATTTAACCTCCACCATATACGGATCCGACATATAGAGTTTTTTCATCTTTCTAGTCACGATATATTTCTTCCCTAATTGCCTTGCCATCTCATATGCTAGTGGAATGCCCTTACTCTCAGCTGTGACAATTATATCGCATTCGGGCACCTTTTCAATTAGCGCCTTTGCCGATGCAATTGTAATTTCCACATCGGAAAACATTATAAATGCGGCTATACTCACTTTATTATTAATTGGGCAAATAGGTAGCTGTCGTCGCAGTCCCGCAATTTCCATTGTGTAATAATCCATTTTTATCATCCTTAATCTAAGTTGCTTTAAACCTATCCCATCCTCATATCAAGTTTTTTACCGCCAATAAGGTGGAAATGCAAGTGAGAAACAGTTTGCCCACCATGCTCTTTGGCATTAGTCACTATTCTGAATCCTTTGTCAAGCTTTTCTTCCTTTGCAATGCTTGATGCAACTTCAAAAATTCTTGCTATTAAATGTGAATTCTCGCTATCAATACTGGCGGCACTATCGATATGAACTTTCGGTATAATTAGCACATGCGTCGGTGCGACAGGATTCAAATCCTTGAATGCAATCACTAAATCATCTTCGTACACTTTAGTGCAAGGAGCCTCACCCTTGCCAATTTTGCAAAAAATACAGTCCATCACTATCCTACCTTCCTAAATTTGTTTAGATTCCTTCAACTATGCTTTCCAATGCGTTCAATGCTTCGGGGAGTTTGTTTATGTCGCCAACACCTGCCATTGCGCTATCGGGACGTCCCCCACCTTTTGAGCCTGTAATAGCAGCAACTTGCGATACGATTTTTCCAGCATGTGCGCCCATCTTAACGGCAGACTTCCCGCTTATTGCAAGCAGGGTTGTCTTGTTATTCGATGTTCCTGCAATAACTGCAATAGCATTGGGGTATTTATCCTTAATTGTATCGCCCATCTTTCTGAGTGCATCGTTCGATACTGATGAGAATTCAGCGGTAATTACGGTAAAATCATTAACCTGCTTTGCGCTATCAATGATGTTGTCAAGTTGCGACTTTGCCATCTTTTGATTAAGCTCATCTATTTGCTTCTCTCTATCTCTTAAGTCACTTACTAATGTTTTACATCTTATAACTAGTTCGCTAAGATTATTTAACTTGAGCGCCCTTGCCGCATGGGTAACCATCTTATTTGTATCATCAATAAGTTCAAGCACACCATCACCTGTGACTGCTTCAATACGCCTCACTCCCGATGCTACTGACGATTCTGATATAATCTTCATCAGCCCTAGTTTAGCGGTATTATCAACATGAGTTCCTCCGCATAATTCAGCAGAGAATCCATCAATCTCAATAACACGTACAATATCGCCATACTTTTCCCCGAATAGAGCTGTCACACCTTTAGATTTAGCTTCTTCAAGTGGCATTTCGCTCACTTTTACTTCTTTGCCCTCAAGGATTTGCCTATTGCAAATTCGCTCAACTTCCTCGATTTCGCTTTTCGTCATTGCATTAAAATGGGAGAAGTCGAATCTGCATCTTTCGTTATCTACCATTTGCCCAGCCTGATGCACATGATCGCCTAATACTTCTTGCAATGCCGCTTGCAAAAGATGCGCACAGGTATGATTACGCATTGTCGCCTTACGCAGCGACTCATCTACCGACGCTTTAACGGTATCTCCTTTATTAAATACACCTTCTTCAACTGTTCCTAGGTGCATTGTCTGACCGCCGGGGGCTTTCCTCGTATCTTCAACTTTAATGAGCGCATTACCCATAACGATAGTTCCAGCATCGCCAACTTGTCCGCCGCTCTCAGCATAGAATGGCGTTCTATCTAGCACAATTATAACATCATCACCTTTAGATGCGCTATCAATATCCTTATCACCCGAATAAATTCCTATGATGTTTGCATCGGTCGCAAATGACGAATAGCCGATAAATTCTGTTTTAAGACTTGCTATTTCTGAAGAAATTTCACCACCCCAACCGTGTATATCGGACGATTTTCTAGCACTCCTAGCTTTTTCACGTTGTGCTTTCATCAATTCATGGAATTTCTTCTCCTCATATCCGATTCCCTTTTCCTCTAGAATTTCACGTGTTAAGTCGATAGGAAATCCGAATGTATCGTGAAGTTTGAATGCGATTTTGCCTAGCAGTGTCTTTTCCTTTTGGGGTAGTTTTGCTAGCTTTTTAATTTCGCTTGTGAGAAGTTCCATGCCTTTTTCTATCGTCTTTGCGAAACTCTCCTCCTCGGTACGCATAACCCGCTCAATAAATTCTCTGTTTTCATCAAGCTCCGGATACGCATGGAGGTTTTCATCAATTACGGTGTCGCATACTTTATACAGAAAAGGTTCATTAATACCAAGTAATCTGCCATGACGTGCTGCACGTCTAATAAGGCGACGGAGCACATAACCCCTGCCCTCATTAGATGGCATTACACCATCGGAAATCATGAATGTAGTGCTCCTAATATGGTCAGTTATTACTCTAAGCGATACGTCTGATAACTTGCTCTTTTTGTAATCAACTTTTGCGATACTACTAACTTTCTTCATTATATTCGATACAGTATCTACTTCAAAGATATTATCGACACCCTGCATTATACAAGCTAGTCGTTCAAGACCCATTCCAGTATCAATGTTAGGGTGAGCAAGTTGAGTGTAATTTCCCTTGCCATCACTGTCAAATTGCGTGAATACAAGGTTCCAAAATTCTACATACCTATCACATTCGCAGCCGATTCCACAATCTTTCTTGCCGCATCCACGATCTTCCCCCATATCGAAATGCATTTCCGAACAGGGGCCGCATGGGCCGGAATCAAGCTCCCAAAAGTTATCTTCTCTGCCTAATTTGACGATTCTATCCGGCGATACTCCAACCTTCTTCGTCCATATATCGTAAGCTTCATCATCTTCTTTATAGACGGAAATCCATATGCGTTCAGCCGGCAATTTCATAACACCAACAATGTATTCCCACGCCCATGTGATAGCCTCTTCTTTAAAATAGTCGCCGAATGAGAAATTCCCGAGCATCTCAAAATATGTCCCATGACGTGAAGTTTTACCCACCTGCTCAATATCCGGAGTGCGAATGCACTTCTGGCACGTTGTAACACGTTTACTAGGTGGTGTTTCTAGCCCTTGGTAATACTTTTTAAGCGGTGCCATTCCAGCATTTACTAATAATAGTGATGGATCATCATGTGGAACGAGTGAGGCACTTGGCAATCTTAAATGCCCTTTACTCTCAAAAAAGCTTAAATAACTCTCTCTAATGTCATTTAGACCTGTCCATTTCATTAAAATAATCTCTCCTTAAAAATAAATATGCTTCCGCCCGCAATGGGACGAAAGCTTTTCCGTGGTACCACCCAAATTGTGCGCATAACGCACCACTTTAAAGCCTTTAACGCAGGCATACGTTCCCACTCATCGTGGAAATGACTCCGGAGCGGCATCCAAGCAACTGCATAAGAACCTCACACCAAAATAGTTCTATCTCTGGAATGCAAGTACACTTGATTTTCCCCATCACCGTCAAAAAATTCTCTTACTACAATTATAACAATTGTAGTAAGAATGTCAACTCTTTTTATGCTTTGATATATAAATGNGGCGAATTTCTACACTTTCACTAAAGTGAGGCTTTTAAAAAGGCTAAAACTTAATTCTGCGTTTACGATTCGGACCTTAATTCATCTAGCTCATATAATTTGTCGCATATTTCTGCAAATACTGGTCCTGCCGATGATGAGCCATACCCACCGCCCTCAACTAAAATAGTGATTACGTATTTTGGCGCTTTTGCCGGTGTGAATCCCGTTAGCCAACCATGGAGAATCTCCTTATCGTCTTTATCCATCTTACCTGTTTGGGCGGTTGCGGTTTTTCCACCGGCGGTAGTTTTAGTTGGGTGGAATTTCTCATTGCTCTCATCTTCTACCGTTTTTATCATGAAGTCTTTTATCGTATTAGCAGTGCTTTTGCTAATCGCATTAGTAAAAGCAGGCGCCATTTCTTCACTGTCGATTGTTTCACCGTCATAAGATAACCCTTTTACAAGGAATGCACGGGGCGTTCTGCCTTCATTTACGAATGCACTTGTCATCTGCGCAACCTGAATTGGTGTAGCTAGGAGCATACCTTGACCGAAGCTGAGGTTTGCCTTTTCGGCCGGATTATATAACTCGCCTTTATTCTGCAAATACCCATTTACAGAGCGCATTCCAGTTGCTAGATTAACACTTTTTCCGAATGAAAGTGCCGATGCCGTCGATAAAAGTGCTTTATCATCAATTTTAGATGCAAGTTCAATAAAATAAGTATTGCAGGAATTCACAATAGCGCCCTCCATATCAAGAACACCATGCCCATCTAATTTGTGGCAATTCATTTTCTGCCCTTTAACATCAACATAACCCTTGCAATTGTATTCTAAATCAGTATTGATTCCTTGTTCCAATGCGGCAGAGGCAGTGGCAAGTTTAAATATCGACCCCAAATTATATCCAGACAATGCCCTATTCACAAGAGGATAATTCTCACCGTCTTTTATGCTTTCCTCCAATGATAATGGTGAGAAATCCGGCATACTAACCATCGCTTTTATCTCACCCGTATATGGATCCATAATGACAATTGCACCTTTTATAGAATTTTCCCTTGCGACTATTTCCGCCATCTTTTGAATATCTTTATCAAGAGTTGTAACAACTCCAGCTTTAACTTGCTTTTGCTCTATCAAAGTCTTGCTATCGCCCAATTTTAGTCGCCTTATCCCGTCGGCTGAATATTCAATTGATACTTGACTGCTATTGCTGCGTAGAAAATCGTCATACGCAAACTCCAGCCCGGACACACCGATATTATCCCTAGTATATCCGATGATATGCGGCGCTATCTGCTCCTTCGAATATCTAATTGGAATGTTGAAAATATCAACATCTTTATTGTCGATCGCCTCATCTATCTCGCAAACGAAAGGTATTGTAGCTCCCTCTCTATTCTGCAATACGGATCGATCCTTCACATGGGGTGAAATCGCATTGAGTGCCGATTCTGACGGATAAACACTTGCAATTGTTTTACTTCTTTCATTTATAAGAGGTCTGAAATTTACATCGTAAATATTTGCATATGTCTTACCAACATTTACAGTATACGTTGTTTGCCTCACTGCCATTTCAGCATACTTTTCATCAGTGCTAATAAAAACAAGCCTTAAGTATAGTAAGGTAAAGCAAAAGCAAAAACATGAAAACACTAAAATCAATCTCTTCCACATAAAAAAACACCACCTATCAATAGTTCCCTATTAATAGTATGGTGTTAAATGCCGCCAATCATTCACCTTTATATGTAACAAATTCCTGTCTATTGTCTGCTACTATACTTATCCAGCTCTTACCCGTATTTACTTTAAGCAGAGCACCGCTTGCATCTTTATATATTATCGGGTCACTATAATTGCCTTTTTTCCATGTTATTTCTTGAATTTTGCCTTGCGACGCATAATATCCCTTGCCCGATTCAAGTCCCACTTCAACAAGTCCATTCTTGTATTTCTCTATCCTCTCAATTGGGGTGAATAAAATAAACACATTATCTACCGCAACTTGATCGCCTGAATTACTATCTATATGGGGTGCATCATATTGTGACTTCTTATACTTCTTCAATTCGCTATCGTAAATGAAATAGCTTTGCGTATATTGGGAAAATCCGATGTCGATACGTGTTGCATCCTCACCTGTTGCGGAATTCGCATCAGCAAAATTGAATGCTGGTGAAATTTCGCTCTGTAATTGAGTCGAATCCGCATCTAATGCCGCTTGGAGCGAATCCTGCGTTACAAAGAAGCTATGCTCACGTCCTTTATTCCTAGCCAATTCCTCGTCCTGCACAAAACCGATCGGCAGAGAACCACCGTCAATTGTATCAAGACCACGATCATTGATTACTTTCTTAGCTATTACGCTTTTCCCATGATGTACAAATACCGTATTGTGTGCGGCGGCTAAATCCAAATAATAGTGACGTGCCGATCGAATTGAGCCAATTTTGACCACGTCTTTAGCATTTGCATAAATTGCCATTATACGTGTAATGCCACCTTCAACAGGGACTTCATAGCAAATGTCCGCATCGGCAATGCCGCTCTGAGGAGTAGCAATTTTAATGTTGTTCACCATGAACGATACCGGCCGTTTATTGACTGCATTAGCCGGAAAATCTTTTTCCCCTGTCAGCGGATTCACATTAATTACTATTTGTTCTCCTTCATCTTCCGAGGAGGGTGATGGTTCGTCTTTATCTTCCTCTTTAGAAGAACCGATTACTATTGCGATAATGACTGCAATTACTAAAATTACTGCTACAATTACTGCTCTTGCCCTTTTTTGTTTATTTGATAGCTTCCTTTTTCTTTTCATAATAATNCCCTTCAATGCTCAAAANACCTTTATCATTATACTAGAAAATTATCAGAAAATCAACTAAAATTAAGATACCGTTACAACCATAATGTTGCAACGATATCTTAAGCCATCATAATATTAGCTAAATAAGCCTTTAAAGAAGTTTTTTACGCTTTCAACTACTTCTACAACTGCAAATTTTACTTCATATTCCGTCGACTTTTCGATAATGTCGCTTTGCTCATTTGTGAAGTAGTCATGTGTATTCGCTCCTCCCACTTCCTCATTGGGGGGATTCTCCGCTGTTGCCGCCGGTAGGCATAATGGCGGATAGAGAACGCACCACCAATTCCGCCCTTTTGCTTCGCCTATTGTAATCCTTAGTGCATCATAATATCCTGCTGGCATAGTTATATTATCATATACACGTGTTGTAAAATACATATTTGTAAGTTCGGCTCGCACTTCATAATCACTGCCATTTTCATCTATAACTTCCATCGATATTTCTTCAATCTTTCTCAAATTCGCATCTACATTAGCCTCGGCAATTTCTATCGAATCGGCATTGCCAAAGATTTCATCAGCGCTGGATAGTAAGCGATCCCTCACCATGAGTTTCAATTGCTGATCTTCCTCACTATCGGAATTTGCAAGTATGTGGAGTCGTACAACACTGCTACGTATATCATCGCAGTTATTGGCAAATGCTGAAAAATTGCCGGCGACTATCGCAATGACGAATCCTATTAATAAAGCTATATCAATCTTTTTAATTTTCATATTAACCTCCAAAATGTCTTGTGAATTTGTCCTTGTGGTAATTATTGACATTAATTTAGGAGTTATACATATGTTAACAAAATTATTAAGATAAAATATCACCCCACGTGAAATTACATGGGGTGAATTTCTTCTTATACCGGATGAACTTTATTCTCTATATCTGCATGTTCGCCATCAATTCCGTATTTTTTATTTCTGCGCCACTCAAAGAATTTTGTTGCCACTTGCCCGAATTGTGCATAGCTTAGAACGTCTTCTTCCTGCTCTATCCACTCAGCACATTCTTCACGCAATTTATCTAATTCAGGCTCCAATTTGTCGGCTGGACGATAATCGATAATTTTCTCATCGCCAATAATTTTCTTGCTAAATTCTGGGTCAATAGGAACCGGCGTTCTACCATATTCCCCTCTTACTAGCCCTTTGAATTCCTTAGTTACAGTCTTGTATCTTTCACCGTTAATAATATTGAATACAGCCTGTGTTCCTACAATTTGAGATGTAGGCGTTACTAGCGGCGGATAGCCCGCATCTTTTCTAACTAATGGCACTTCTCTTAAAACATCTTCAAGCTGGTCTTCCCTGCCTGCTTGTTTCAATTGTGAAACAAGATTCGATAGCATTCCTCCGGGCACTTGATATAGTAAAGTATTTGCATCTACACCGAGCATCTTAGGATCTAGCAAGCCACTTGCTATGTATCTATCTCTCAGCTGTGCGAAATACACTCTAACTTCGTCGAGCGCCTTTAGATCGATTCCTGTATCGTATTCTGTTCCTTCAAGTGCTGCAACCATGGATTCGGTCGCTGGATGCGATGTGCCAAGTGCGAGCGGCGACATTGCGGTATCTATTACCGATGCGCCCGCTTCAATTGCTTTCAGGCAGGACATT
>JGI24707J26582_10002151_pt1 | contig 15062 bp, 12 predicted proteins | sample BioPla1DNA1_FD_26582 | JGI IMG/M metagenome (IMG submission 26582) | reverse complement strand
TACGAGAAAATTCATGTGTTACCTACTGCTTAGAAAATCGGATGAAAGGAGATTTTCTTAAGCAGTAGGGTGAATTTTCCGAGTATTTAGTTGATTGATACTGATAAAGCTAAGTTTTCCGGAATGTCAGGAAAATCCATTATGTTTTAAGATTTTCCAAGACAGGCCGGCTTAGATGCACGGGAGCTACCCGGCGAACACAGATTGCATTAAGGATGTGAAGCGACTCGATCAGCCACGAGCGGATAAGTTTGTCCAGAGCGTCGGGAAAGTCCAAAAAGTAAAGACTTTCCCAGACGAGCTGGCTTAGATGCACGGGAGCTACCCGGCGAACACAGATTATATGAATGATGTGAAGCGACTCGATCAGCTACGAGTTTCGAAGTGAATAAAACTAAACCCCAACTACGCCAAGCATCAAGCGTGTAGTTGGGGTTATTTTTTATAGAGTTGAATAAACACAAAAATAATTAGGATATTTATCATAATTATGCTAAAATAAGGGGAGAGGAGTGATTTGTTATGAATCTTATTAGACCCGTTTCTGATTTAAGAAATAATTTTGCTGATATTTCAAAAACAGTACATGAAACTGCTCAACCCGTCTTTCTGACAAAAAACGGTTATGGTGACATGGTTGTTTTAAGTATGGAGGCATTTGAAAACTTACAACTTGAAAGTGAAGTATACTTTAAGCTACAGGAAGCAGAAAAAGAGGCTGAACTAACAGATAAGCGTTATTCTTCCAAAGAGGTTTTTAAGGCGATGAAGGACGCTATTGGAGGAGAATAAATTGTATAAATTAGAATATCTGCCTATAGCAAAAAAAGATATGGTTGAAATAGTTCAGTATATTAGTAAAGAGTTACAAAATCCTGAAGCAGCTACTCGTTTGGCTATGAATCTGACTGAAGCAGCAGAAAGTTTGCTTACTTTTCCATATTCAACTCCAGTTTACCAACCAATTCGCTCTGTGAAACATGAGTACCGAAAGATTTTGGTGCAAAATTACTTGATTTTTTACTGGATTGATGAAGAAAAAAAGTTAGTAACAATTGCTCGAGTTATTTATGCAAAACGAAATTATAATAGATTATTAGATTGATTCATTTGAATACTTGAATAGGAGTAACATAACTTGTTCAGTCATATTTTAAGTATGATTGACTATCAAATAAACCTCAACTACGCCAAGCATCGAAAGTGTAGTTGGGGTTATTTAATATCCAGCATTATGAATGCGTTTTTTCAAGATAGTGTTTTTCATATTCTTGTTTTAAATGATTTTCACCCAGAAGTTCAAACACTTGGATGGCTTGCTTCATTTTTGTTTGCCCACTTTGTTTGTGCTGTTTAAATTCGAAGTAGCCAGTCGCATAAAGAAAAACCGTTTTTTCATAATAAAATAATTCATGCTTTAAATATTTGTGGATTTCTTGAATAAGATATTCACCATTTTTAAACTCATTTTCATCAACACTAACAATCAGACAATTGATTGCCACTTGAATGATTATTTTTTTGTTATTAGAGGTTAGGATGGTATTGCCCAACATTTCTTTAGTTAATAAAAAATACGTTTGGTAGGGCAAAGATCGTACACAATTACCAAATAATACAATCTCGTATATCCCCCAAGACTCAACTTTAAATAGATAATCAGTTAGTGCGAGTAGTTCTTCTTTGAGAGGTGCCATTTCAGGAGCAAGTGGATGAATGATTGATTTCACCATTATTTGTTCAAGTTCAGTTAGTGCAAATGATTCATTCGATAATAATNGTTTTAATTTATCGATATTATTTTGATGGTATTCTCGCTCAATGTAATTTAGATGATCTAGAAAATGATTTTGNTCTCCGGTCGTTGATTGATGAAAAAGAATAAATTCATCCAGACCTAGATTCAATTTCTCCAATAAATTCATTAAACGTACACAAGAGATTTCGGATTCACCACGTTCAAATCTAGATATTTGTGATTTTGAAAGGGAGTCATCAGCTAAAGAGGTTAAACTCACTTGCTTTCCTTTTCGTAATATTCTAAGTGTCTTTCCTAAAGAGGTGTTCATAAAATTCCCACTTTCACAACAAAAAATAAAGTCGTTTTTATTTATTGTACAATAAAAAGTAGAAAAGTAATAAAAATTTGTTAAATCAATTTAGCTCTTTCAATCAAGGAGAAAAAGGATGTCTATATTTCAACAATTATTGAACAGAAAAAATACAGCCACACAATCAATTCTTACAACAAAAGAAAAATTAAAGATGAACGACTTTTTATCATTGGTCGGAAAGATTCAACATCTTCTTGAACAAAAAGGAATTCATTGTGAGGATAAGGTGGTTCTTGCTATGTCACCTTCTATAGAAACCGTAGCAACCATTATGGCCATTGGTTTGATTGGTGCAGCGTATGTCCCTGTAGATATTCGGGTGCCTAAGAATCGAATAAGTTATATTATAAACGATACCCAGGCCAAAGCTATTATAACGAACCAAAAATACTTATTATTGCCGAACAGCGATGAAATAAGCAAAATTTTGATTAAAGAGATAACTTCTGTTGATGCGCCTGAGCCAATCATGCGAAAAAGAGCAGAAAATGCTAGTGCGTATGTTATCTATACTTCGGGAAGTACAGGAAATCCTAAAGGGGTCGAGGTGTCATTTGCAAATTTAGAATTCTTTATCAAAAACTTGAATGATACTTTTCCTTCTAACCAAAATTCTGTTTTTATATTGAATACTGCGCTTCAATTCGATGTATCGGTAGCGGAACTATATGGATGGATTACAAATAATGCATCGTTATTTATATTAGAAGATAAAGAAATGAAGGATATCAAACTACTTCCTGTCATTATCCAAAAATACAATATCACACATTTATCGATAGCTCCTTCCATTGTCAATACGTATGGCGAGAAAGAAGTGGACTGCTTAAGACAATCAAAATTAAGGTATCTTCTAGTAGCTGGTGAAGAATTTCCTGTTTCGTTAGCTAAAAAATTACGTGAATTAGTCGCACAGGGTAAAGTTTATAATTGTTATGGTCCTACAGAAGCAACAGTGTATGCTACATTTTATCAAGTTAAGATTGAAGATTTAAATAACGAACAAATTCCTATTGGTAAACCATTTAACGATGTCGCTACCCTTTATATTCATGAACCGAATCAATCTTATGCTGAATTACTTTTAGCTGGTCCGGGCGTTGCAAAAGGATATTTGAATTTATCGGATAAGACACAGGAGGCCTTTCCCGTTATTGAGGGCAAAAGATATTATAAAACAGGGGATTTGGTCTCATTAAATAAAGATACGGGAGACTTAACATTTGTAGGTAGAAAAGATTTTCAAATAGAGATAAATAGTATCCGCGTTGAACCTGGTGAAATCGAAAATGCGATTACACCTGTATTAAATACCGATAAATGTGTAGTATTGAAATTAAATAAAAAAATAGTTTGTTTTTATCTTAAAAAAGCTACTACCAAAAGCATAGACTACACTAAAAATCGCTTACTGGAAATTTTACCAAGTTACATGATTCCCTCTGTCTGGGAACCATTAGCTGTATTTCCAGTAAATATTAATGGCAAGATTGATAGAAAGCAATTGGTAGATCAGTATTTATCACAGAATCAAACAGAAGAAAATAATCATAAACTATTGAACGATATTCGTCGTATTACAGAGCTACCAAGTTTAGGTATGAATGATCATTTGTTTGATTTTGGCATTGATTCTCTTTCAGTTGTTGAACTAGAAATATATTTGGAATCCGTCTTTTCAACCACGCTTCCTTCAGGGTATCTTTATTTGCATCCAACGGTATCTGCCATACAAGATGATTTAGCTCAAAATCAAGCTACTTCTTTAAATGACCATCAAAAAATAGCAAAACTATTAACTGAAAAGAATATAAATGGAGAACTTGTTGCAAATAAAAATAATTGTTTTACCTTAAAAATTCGTGAAGAGGACTTATCCTTATTTGATAAGATAGCTACTCAATCTAGTGTTTTTACTAGTATTCAAAGTGCGATTTTAAAAAAAGATGCAACCTCAATTTTTTATAAAGAAAAGCATGCAGCAAGTATTGTAGAGTTATTTGAAAAAGATGAGCAAAATTCTTATGCTTCTTCTATTTTTCAAAGAGTCTATTTAAGCATTCAATTAAACAGCTTTATTGATGCAGATTTTGAGTATGCAGATAATATTCACGCAGATACCACCATTCATTTGATTGAATATTTAGTTCATCAAATTGAGGCTTTTAGAACGACAATCATTAGCGATTCAGATAATCATTTTTACAGTGAAGTGTATAAACAGGCGAAAATTAAGAGCCATGAAAAAGATGTCACGACACTCAGTCCAGCGCAGCAAGAGAAAATCATTGAAAACGATAGAATCAAAGCAAAAAGCAAAATCATGAATCATTTATACGGGCAACCATTGTATTGTATATTAGCACATCGAATAACCTTTAATAAAATCAAATTAAGTATTGTCTTGCACCATAGTATTGCAGATGGCGCAAGTGTAGCGATTTTGTCAAAATATGTTAGTAATTATTTCCAAAAAAAGGATACCCAGTCATTAGGGATGAAAGTTTATTTGGAACAGTTGCGAAAAAACACAAATATCTCGCAACTTTTGGAAGATAAATATATCCATCAATTAGCAACTATTAATCAGAAAAAGTCATATCCTGTATCAAAAGTCGCTATCTGGGAAAAAGGATATAAAATAATAGAAAATATTGGTGAACTAACCAAATGGCAAAAATTTTTATTAGTAGCTGATGAAGTAACACAGGACTATCTTCACAAAAATGAACTCGATGAAATAACTTTTCAAATGCTTTTTGATTTTAGAACGGTTGGAGAGGATGAATTTGATTTGCTTGTAAATGATTGCCATGAGACGGTTACTTATTATCGAAAAAAAGAAACCAATACCGTAGCATTCATCAATCATTTGTATAGCCATATCCATCATTTCCATTATCAAAAGGGAATAAGTCTAGGGGTTGCAATCTATGAGAATTTTCCATCCTTTGATATGCAGCAACAAAAATTAAAAGCGATTGTTGAAGCAGCACCAATTAATATTAACTATTTAGGAGAGGTTTCTGAGAAGAATCTAGAGAAAAAGATTCTTGAGATGGAAAAGTTGAAGAAACAATTGCAGCACTTAAAAAATCAAACCCGATTTACTGCTTTTTCAAGTGGAGAAAAAATGTATATCTTTCAGGTGAGTAATGTTTGAAAAAAGTAGTTATGAGTGCTAAAAGATACTGTCGCGATAGATTTACTTATTTTGCAAATTTTATCTTGTATTTGGAAATAAAATGTGTTATCCTTTTAAAACATTAAAAAAAAGTGAGAAGAAGGTGAAAGAATGAGACAGAAAAATGTGGATTTGCAAAACTCGAATCGTATCATGCTGTCGAGTATTACTTCAAGGGTAGGAAATGCCGTATTTGATTATGCCAACAAGATGATTTTGGTCTCCGTTTTTGCGAGTAGGCCGTTGTTGATGTCCTTGTATCAGTCCTCAGAAACGATGATTGGGATTGTCTTTAATTTATTTGCAGGCGCCTTTGTTGATAAAGTGAACCGTAAAAAAATCTTGATCGTCACTGACTTTCTGAGTGGGATAACTTGTTTGATTGGCTTTTTATTCCTAGATACGCCTTATTTGTACTTGGCGATGCTGATTGGCAATATTTTACTGGCGATTTTGTCCACGTATAACAGCCCGAGCTACAATGCGATGATTAAGGAAAGTATTACCGAAGATTATATTGAGACGCACTTTTCACGTTTTACACTGGCGAAGGAAATTTTCTCGATTGCCTCGCCAAGTATTGGGGTTCTCGTCTGGCAGTTGTTCGGCTTAAAAGTTTCTTATCTGTTTAATGCGGCAACGTTTCTATTCTCGGCTTTCATCTCCAGTAAAATCGTGATTCAACTACCACCCAAAGAAAAAAAGAAAAAAAAGTCGGTATTCAAGCAAATTACAGAGGGTTTGCAGTATATGTTCAAGCACAAAACGATTATGTATCTGTTAATTATTTCGGCGATGGTGAATTTCTTTTTGAGTGGGTATAACTTGAGTATGCCTTATTTAAATAACTATTTTGCAAAAGAGATGAGCAACTTTTTCGGCGCAGCGTTAATTGCTGAATCGGTTGGAGCGATTGTCTTTTCAGCTGTGAATACCAAACTTTCAAAAGAGAAGAAAAAAGAAGTTTCGCAAAATAAAATGTTATTATTCTTAGTTTTGTGTGGCTTATCAATTGCACTTTTACCTTTGCAAGATGCTGTATTCAAAAATGCTTATCTATCACTGGTGCCCTTTGCTTTGATGGGTGGATTTTTAACCATGTTTAATATCCAGTTCTTTACGATTGTTCAAAAGAGTGTTGATAGCGAATATGTGGGAAGAGTATACTCTGTTATTTTCACAATTGCCATTCTCTTTATGCCAGTCGGATCGATTGTATTTGGCTTTATCTTAAATCCAGCCAATCTGCTTGTGATGCTGATTTGTGGCATTGGCGTCATCCTTTCAGTGGTCTTATACAAGCTGCTGATGCTAGGCAAATAATCATGAAAAGTACCGTCAAGTAAGGGTTTCTTGCTTGGCGTATTTTTTTGCTTTCAATCGGTGGGTGAAAGTGGCAAAGTAAGTTTGATAAGTTTAAAATAAACATAGCAAAAACAATCAAGAAAGAGGTGGTCGCTATGTTTACAAAGACAATAAAGCAAGGAAATTCAATTATGGTAACTGTTCCAAAATCGTTCAATATTCCAAGTGGGGTTATGCTTGACGTTAAAAAAGTTGAAAATGGGATTTTGTATACTTTTGTTCAGGAAGAGTACGACTTTTTCGATTTTTCCACTGAAATCTTGAAAGATATTATTAAAGAGGGGGACACTGGCGAACAAATTGTCCAAGAATTTACACAAAGAAAACAAAGGATTAATCATCAGTTGCATCAAATGGTAGATGAAACGCTAGCAACTCAAGCATGGATGACCAAAGAAGAATTGGCAAGAGAAATCGGCTTAAATAACTAAATCCCCCCTGGCAGCTGTTGGTGAAATGGCTGCTTTTTTGTTATGCTTTGGCTATTTTCAGAAAAGCTTTACCAAACGTACGAGCGGCTAGTTTTATGTTTAAGCAGATTTGGCCTAAAGCAAGCAAAAAACCTTAAAAGCACTAAAATAGCTGAAATCGAAAAATAACCGTTTAAAACTGGATATTCATTTGTTTTCTGACCGCAAAAAAGGTATAATATCTATGTACGCCTTAAAAAGAATTGAGGATGAAAATGAAACAAAAAATTTTCTTACAAAGTGAATTTATGACACTGGGGCAGCTATTAAAAGAAGCCAATATTATCGCAAGTGGTGGACAAGCTAAATGGTATTTGGCGGAAAATGCGGTGTATGTCGATGGTGAGTTAGAAAACCGCCGTGGCCGCAAGCTGTATGCCGGAATGATGGTCGAAACAAGCGAAGGGACGTTCTTTATCAGCGAACCTGAGAAAAATGAGGAAGCAGATCATGTTTCTGAATAAACTACAATTAAAGCATTTTCGCAATTATGAGGAATTAAGTCTAGATTTCAAGAAGAATTTAGTGATTTTTTTGGGAGATAATGCGCANGGNAANACCAATATTTTAGAAAGTATTTATTGCCTGGCGCTTACCAAAAGTCATCGTACCAACAACGAACAAGAGTTGATTTCCTTTGAGGGCGATCAGGCTTATTTATTTGGTGAGGTCAAAAAAGGGCACCAGCAGATTCCTTTAGAGTTATTTTTAACCAAGAAGGGCCGCAAATGCAAGGTCAATCATATTGAACAAAAACTTTTAAGCAGCTATATCGGACAAATGAATGTGATTTTATTTGCCCCGGAAGATCTATCTCTTGTCAAGGGCAGTCCTCAAGTTCGCCGCAAGTTTCTCGATATGGAGATTGGCCAGATGAATCGGGTCTATTTATATGAGTTGCAACAGTATCAAAAAATCTTAAAGCAGCGCAATCAATATTTGAAACAGGCAGCCATCAATCAGAAATTTGATGCTGTTTATTTTGAAATATTGACCGAACAGCTTGTCGAACATGGTAGCAAAGTGTTATTGACCCGCGCGCAGTTCACGAAAGAATTGGAGCATTGGGCAAATGGTTTGCATCAAAAAATCAGTCATGAAAAAGAAACCTTGACCTTGCGCTATGATAGCACGCTGAAATCATTGGATACGCTGGATTTAGCGCAAATTCAAGCGGAATACCAAGCTAAGTTAGCTGAACAACTCGACAAAGAGCGTCAACGCCAAAGCACGTTAATTGGCCCTCACCGTGATGATTTGTTATTCTTTATCAATGGCAAAAACGTGCAAAACTTTGGCTCACAAGGTCAACAGCGTACCACAGCTTTAAGTGTCAAATTGGCAGAGATTGACCTGATGCATCAAGAAACAGGGGAATATCCGATTTTGTTATTAGATGATGTGATGAGTGAGTTAGATGATTTAAGACAGCTCCATCTTTTACAGACGATTGAAAATAAGGTGCAGACTTTCTTAACGACCACGACTCTCAATCATTTAAAAGATAAAATGACATTAGAACCAGAGATTTATTATGTTTCACATGGAACAATTCAAACCAAAGTAAGTGAAGAAAGGAGCGGACTTTAGATTTTTCTAGAGTCAAATGTGAGTAAATGGCAGATGAAAAGAAAGATTTAGTTGAATTAGCAAAACAATATGATGCCAGCCAAATCCAAGTATTAGAAGGCCTGGAAGCTGTTAGAAAACGTCCAGGAATGTATATCGGCTCAACCAGTTCAGAAGGTTTGCATCACCTTGTCTGGGAAATCGTGGATAATTCCATCGATGAAGCCCTAGCTGGTTTTGCGACAAATATTCAAGTCATCGTAGAAAAAGATAACAGTATTACCGTAATTGATGACGGTCGGGGGATTCCTGTAGATATTCAAGAAAAAACGGGCCGCCCTGCAGTGGAAACCGTCTTTACTGTCTTGCATGCCGGTGGGAAATTCGGCGGTGGCGGATATAAGGTATCTGGGGGACTACACGGGGTAGGTTCCTCCGTTGTGAATGCCTTGTCCACTAGCTTAGATGTCAAAGTCTACAAAGATGGCAAAATTTATTATCAAGAATATCGCCGCGGTCATGTCGTGGATGATTTGAAAGTAATCGGTGAGACTGAGCGCCACGGGACGACGGTTCATTTCGTGCCGGATCCTGAAATTTTTACCGAAACGACCGAATATAATTTTGATAAATTAGCCACACGTATTAGAGAATTAGCCTTTTTAAATCGTGGCTTACACATTTCCATTGAAGATACTCGCCCAGAAGAACCTGAAAAGCGCGAATATTATTTTGAAGGTGGGATAAAGAGTTATGTCGAATATCTCAACCAAAATAAGACCGTGTTATTTGATGAACCAATTTATTTGGAAGGCGAGCAGCAAGATATTACCGTTGAAGTTTCCTTACAGTATACGGATGGCTACCACAGCAATCTTTTAAGTTTTGCGAATAATATCCATACGTATGAAGGGGGCACGCACGAGTCAGGATTCAAGACCGCTTTAACACGGGTGGTCAATGATTATGCCCGCAAGCAAAAGTTAATGAAAGAAAATGATGAAAACTTAAGCGGGGAAGATGTGCGTGAAGGGATTACCGCGGTGATTTCTGTGAAGCATCCCGATCCACAATTTGAAGGTCAAACCAAAACAAAATTGGGAAATTCCGAAGTTAGAGCTGTAACCGATCGTCTATTTTCTGAGCATTTATTGAAATTCTTGATGGAAAATCCAACGGTCGGCAAGCAAATCGTCGAAAAAGGCTTACTAGCTTCCAAAGCGCGCTTGGCAGCCAAACGTGCACGAGAAATGACTCGTCGTAAAGGTGCGCTAGAAATTAGCAACTTGCCGGGTAAATTGGCGGATTGTTCAAGCAATGATCCAGAGCAATGCGAATTATTCATAGTCGAAGGGGATTCTGCCGGTGGTTCTGCTAAACAAGGGCGTAACCGAGAATTTCAAGCCATTTTGCCAATCCGTGGGAAAATTTTAAACGTAGAAAAAGCTAGCATGGATAAAATTTTAGCCAATGATGAAATTCGTTCGTTATTTACCGCGATGGGGACTGGGTTTGGCGAAGATTTTGATGTCAGCAAAGCCCGTTATCATAAATTAGTGATCATGACCGATGCCGATGTCGATGGCGCCCATATCCGTACACTTTTATTAACGTTATTTTATCGTTATATGCGTCCAGTGGTGGAAGCAGGCTATGTTTATATCGCGCAACCACCTTTATATGGGGTGAAACAAGGCAAGAATATTACTTATGTACAGCCAGGTAAAGACGCGGAAGAAAATCTGAAAAAAGTCATTGAAAGCCTACCGCAAACACCTAAACCAAGCGTTCAACGTTACAAAGGGCTAGGGGAAATGGATGATCATCAACTTTGGGAAACTACGATGAATCCAGAAAAACGCTTGATGCTTCGAGTGAGTGTAGAAGATGCGATTGAAGCGGACCAAATCTTTGAAATGCTGATGGGTGATAAAGTCGAACCACGGCGCGCCTTTATTGAAGAAAATGCGCATTATGTACAAAACTTAGATATTTAATCAGGAGGGGAAAATCGAAAATGGAAGATAAAAATCAAAATATTCATGACGTCAATCTAGCCAGCGAGATGAAAACCTCTTTTATTGATTATGCCATGAGTGTTATCGTTGCCCGAGCTTTACCAGATGTTCGTGACGGATTAAAGCCGGTGCATCGACGTATTTTATATGGAATGAATGAACTAGGAGTTACCCCAGATAAACCGCACAAAAAATCTGCGCGTATCGTTGGGGATGTTATGGGTAAATACCATCCACACGGGGATAGTGCGATTTATGAGTCAATGGTACGGATGGCGCAACCATTTAGTTATCGGAATATGCTTGTCGATGGTCATGGCAACTTCGGATCAGTCGATGGCGATAGTGCGGCGGCGATGCGTTATACCGAGGCCCGCATGAGTAAACTCGCTTTGGAAATGATTCGTGATATTAATAAAAACACCGTTGATTTCCAAGGCAACTATGATGATAGTGAAAAAGAACCCGTTGTCTTGCCTTCTCGTTTTCCAAATTTATTGGTCAATGGGACGACTGGGATTGCCGTGGGGATGGCGACGAATATTCCACCGCATAACTTACGCGAAGTCATCGGGGCGTTGAATTTATTAATGGACAATCCTGATGTGACGACCAACGAATTGATGGAAGTCCTACCTGGGCCAGACTTTCCAACGGGTGGTTTGGTGATGGGCAAATCAGGTATCCGCCGCGCTTACGAAACGGGGAAAGGGACGATTACCGTTCGTGCCAAAGTCGAAATCGTGCAGATGCCAAACGGAAAAGAACGCATCTTAGTGACCGAGTTNCCTTATATGGTCAACAAAGCCAAATTAATTGAACGTATTTCTGAATTGCATCGTGACAAACGCGTCGAAGGGATTACTGATTTGCGCGATGAATCCAACCGCGAAGGCATGCGAATTGTCATCGATGTGCGCCGCGATGTGAGTGCTTCAGTGNTTTTAAATAACTTATACAAACTCACTGCCTTGCAATCTTCATTTGGGATTAATATGCTAGCCATCGAAAANGGGGTGCCAAAGATTTTAAGTCTAAAACGCATCTTGGTCGATTATCTAGAGTTCCAAAAAGAAGTCATCACCAGACGTACTGAATTTGAAAAGAAAAAAGCTGAAGCCCGTGCCCATATCTTAGAAGGTTTGCGCATTGCTTTAGATCATATTGATGAAATTATTCATATTATNCGTAGTTCGAATTCCGATGATGAAGCGAAACAAACGATGATTGAACGTTTTGCTTTNANCGATCGTCAAGCCCAAGCGATTTTGGATATGCGTTTGCGTCGTTTGACCGGTTTGGAACGCGAGAAGATTGAAAATGAATACCAAGATTTACTTGCTTTGATTGCGGATTTAGCTGATATCTTAGCTAAACCAGAACGTGTCGTAGAAATTATCAGAACAGAACTAGGTGAAATCGGTGCGCGTTTTGGCGATGACCGCAGAACCGAATTACTAGTCGGTGAAGTCTTGAGTTTAGAAGATGAAGACTTAATTGAAGAAGAAGAAGTTGTTATTACATTAACGAATAAAGGTTATATTAAACGCCTGGCGAAGAGTGAATTTAGAGCTCAACGTCGCGGCGGTCGAGGGGTACAAGGAATGGGCGTCCACGATGAAGACTTTGTGAAAACACTGGTCTCTTGTTCAACCCATGACACGCTCTTATTCTTTACTAACCAAGGAAAAGTTTATAAAGCAAAAGGTTACGAAATTCCAGAATACGGTCGCGCTGCCAAAGGAATTCCAGTGATTAACTTATTAGGCATTGATTCTAATGAGTTGATTCAAGCGATTATCCCAGTCAGCAGCCAACCAACAGCCGGTCGTTACCTATTCTTTACTACTAAATATGGTGTGGTAAAACGTACCGAAGTGACTGCCTTTTCAAATATTCGCAGCAACGGTTTGATTGCGATTGGCTTAAAAGAAGGCGATGAACTGGTCAATATTGTCGAAACCAATGGCGAAAATACAATTATTATTGGTACGCATGATGGGTATTCCGTTCGCTTTGAAGAAAGTCAAGTCCGTGATATGGGACGTACGGCTGCTGGGGTACGCGGAATTAAGTTGCGTGAAGGCGATTATGTCGTTGGAAGTTCGGTCATTAGCGATACGCAAGAAGTACTTGTCATTACGGAAAATGGTTATGGTAAACGCACCGCAGCGAGTGAATATCCAGTCAAAGGCCGCGGTGGTAAAGGAATTAAGACTGCCAATATTACCGAGAAAAATGGCCCACTTGCTGGACTGACAACCGTTGATGGTAGCGAAGACATCCTATTGATTACCGATAAAGGGGTTATCATCCGCTTTAACGTTGATTCTGTCTCACAAACCGGCCGTGCGACTTTGGGTGTGCGTCTAATGAAGATGGAAGAAGATACCAAAGTTGTAACCATGGCAACCGTTGAACCAGAAGAAGACGAGGATGTATCAGAAGCTCAAGCAAATACTGAAAGTTCAGAGGATCCTGCTACACCAGAGGAAATAGAATAAAAAGTTCCACGTGAAACAATAAAAACTCACAGCTAACTCTTGTTTTGGAGGAAGCTGTGAGTTTTTTTTTGCTTTGTTGTATGCCTGGAAATCAACTAATCTCACTCTTAGACAGGAAGCGTTTGATTGCCTATTTTTCGGATTTTTCGGATATTTAGGTTCAATTCATTGCTTTCAAAGGATTTTTTTTCGTATAATAAAGAAGTTCATGAAAGAAAGAAGGGCTGAAAATGGAAAAAGCAGCGTTACAATCCTGGATAAAAGCGCAGTTTGATATTGAAGGAGAACATGTCTTTCACAAACATCCGGAATTTTTAGTATTCAGACATGCTCGCAATCAAAAATGGTTTGCCTTATACATGAAGCTTTCCCCTAAAAAACTCGGAATCATTGAAGAGGTGCCCCCTTATGCACAAGACTCATTACTTGAGATTGTGAATGTCAAAGTCAATCCCGAGGAACGCGAAATCCTGACCAGTCAAACAGGCGTTTATCCTGGTTATCACATGAATAAAAAATACTGGATTAGCCTGGATATTCACAAAGTTCAGGAACCTTTACTCAAAGATTTAATCCAAGAAAGTTATCTGAGGACCTTATGAAGAAAAAGAAAATATTACGTGTATTTATCTCTTTAATTTTGTTATTTTTGTTGGTGTTTATTAGTTATTTAGCTTATCTCTTTTTCAGCTATCACCGCTTACCAGATAATCAAGCTATTGAAATCAAAAAAGCGCAGCAAATAACGAATAAAAATAACGATAAAAAGAAATATAAAATTACAACTTTTAATATTGGGTATGCAGCCAACCCCCACAATTATAGCTTCTTTATGGATGGTGGAAAGTATGCACGTGGATTTAGCAAGGAAAATGTGCAACAAAACTTGGAGGGAATCATTCGACAGGTTCAAAAGACGCAGCCAGATTTTGTGTTACTGCAAGAAGTAGATTCAGATGCCACGCGTTCTTATCATATTCCTCAAGAAAAGCAAATTATGCAAGCGATGCCCGAAATGAATGCCGCCTTTGCATTAAACTATGATTCGGCGTATTTGTTTTACCCATTTACCGAACCCATCGGCAAGAGTCAGAGCGGTTTGTTGACACTTAGTCGCGAAACGATTCATAAAAGTACGCGTTATCAATTACCGATTGAAACCAATTTGAATAAATTCACCGATTATGACCGTGCCTTTACGATTAGCTTAATAGCTACCACGCCTAAACCACTGGCATTAATCAATGTGCATTTGTCGGCCTTTACTAAAGATCAGTCCATCCAAGCAGCCCAAATCAAAAAATTAGCCAAATACATGCAGCTTTATCAGCAAAAAGGTTATGGAGTGATTGTCGGTGGTGATTATAATCATGATGTATTAGGAGATACCCCAAGTCTGTTTGGCACGAAAAAACAAACACTGACTTGGACGCATCCCTTCCCTAAAGCCGACCTTCCAGCTGGTTTTACCTTGGTGAATCAAGATATTGTTGCCGCGAAAATTCCTTCCGTCCGCGCCAATGACCGTCCCTTTACCAAAGATAGCTATGTGAATTTGGTTGATGGCTTTATCGTGTCAGAAGATATTCAAGTCAATCACCTCAAAGTTTGGGACCATCACTTCCAATATTCCGACCATAACCCAGTCACGATGACATTTGAAATCAAGTAAAACTTCTCCATCTAGCTTTAACATAGTAGAAAGTTAGATGGAGATTTTTTGTAGGAAAAAATTTTTAAAATAAACAAAGTATAAATTTCTAATTATCTTTTTATATTTTCTTAAATGCTCGTAAAGCCTTATTCTATGTGCTTTCGAGTATTTTTACTGTAGGAAG
>JGI24707J26582_10002146_pt1 | contig 15081 bp, 17 predicted proteins | sample BioPla1DNA1_FD_26582 | JGI IMG/M metagenome (IMG submission 26582) | reverse complement strand
TAACAGCTGCTGAAAGCCGTATCCGTGATACAGACATGGCTAAGGAAATGATGAACTTTACAAAGTCCAACATTCTTCAACAGGCTGCACAGGCTATGCTAGCTCAAGCAAATGCTCAGCCTCAGGCAGTATTACAGTTACTTGGATAATTTTAACAATCAACCTTTATGGTTTTTTCGTGAAAAGCTCTCCAATAGGGGAGCTTTTCATTTTTTAAAAAAAGGATTATAAACGAAATTTATTAAATAATTAAAACAAGGATTAAGGAATCTTGTANATAAGTTATAATAAAACTATTAGAACCAGCAGAAAAAGTCTACATCTACAACCCTACGCACAGCGCCATAGGTGGTGTAAATGTTGTACTTACGTGCGACATTNAGTGGNGCTTTTTCGGGNAATGAATTCCAAAAAAACTGATTTAATTTTTTAAAACTTTATCATAAGTCTTATTATTTTTGTGTTTGTTAAATATAAACAAATTACTTGAAGAAATGTTATAAAAAAGTCTATTGATGTAAATTTGTTTTTGTAGTAAAATATATTTGTCACTCAAAATCACTTTATAAATTCCAGTATATACTTAATATAATATTCATCTGCATGATTGAAAATCTCAATGTTCTCAGTTACAAAATGTTTGCTCGATGTAATTATAATAATCTATTTTTCTAAATAAAAATAGTATGAAAATCTAGTTATCCGCATAAACACTGGACGTATCACACTTTATCAAGGTCGAAACCAATCAATTTACTACTAATTTACTACTTAAATAAAAGAGAAATGGAGACATTCATATGAAAGACCATAAAATTACATCTTTAGAAAATATAATTCATGATGAATATAATAATATTGCAGGTTTAGTAGTTTCTAAAGACGGAAAAAAACTTTACGAAAATTATTTTAATGAATGCACTAACAGTAGTCATATTCATGTTGCTTCGGTAACTAAGAGTATTGTTTCAATATTGATAGGAATTGCCATGGATAAAGGTTACATAGATAATCTAGACCAAAAGGTATTAGACTTTTTCCCGGATTACGAAGTCAAGAAAAGAGAAAAAGGAATACAAAATATTACACTTAGAAATTTACTAACGATGACAGCTCCATATAAGTATAAATTCAACCCTTACACAAAATATTTTACAAGTTCTGANTGGGTAAAATCCTCACTTGATTTTTTGGGTGGGAAAGGACAAGTTGGGGAATTTAGATATGCACCTATTATCGGACCAGATATTTTATCTGGCATTCTTGTTAAGGTAACAAAACAATCTACACTTGAGTTTGCACNAGAAAACTTATTTCATCCACTGGGGATNGAAGTTAAAGAAAATATAGTATTCCATAGTAAAGAAGAACAATTAGAATTTTATAAAATGACTTCTATCAGCGGTTGGGTTGCTGACCCAGTAGGTGTAAATACAGCAGGTTGGGGACTTACCTTGACAACTAGTGATATGAATAAATTAGGACAGCTATACTTAAATGGGGGTAGCTGGAATGGGAAACAAATTGTATCAAAAAAATGGGTTGATGAAAGTACAAGAGAACAGAGTTGTTGGGAAAAATTTAACCTTAAATATGGATATTTGTGGTGGGTTATAGACGAAAGAGAAGGCTGTTTTTCGGCTCTAGGAGATGGGGGAAATACAATCTATGTCAATACTGCTAATAATATAGTAGTTTCGATTTCTTCTCTGTTTGATACCAAAGCAAAAGACAGAATAGAATTTATTAAGAAATATATTGAACCGCTATTCGAGTAGAATAATATTAAAAGCTGAAATATTACAAGATAGTAAAAAGGAGCGTGATAGATATGCTGAAAAACAGAATGGGTGCTATGCCCTACCTGTCGGAATAAAACACGTTTGAAGATACGGGAAGATACCGAGTTAAATAATCTCCCTCTTTATTGTCCAAAATGCGGACAAGAAAATTTAATTAAAATAAAGCAGTTTAGAGTTACTGTGATTACAGAGCCAGACGCAAAGACGCAGAGCCGATAATTTGAGGTTAATACAATCTGATTCCAACTTTAACTTGCGAAGAAAACATAAGACTTCCTTTGCTTTATGAAGGTGTAAATGATAATGGAAGAGTTAATCNATTAATGGATACAATGGATATATCNGCTCTGGCAAATCAGCGTGTCACCACTTTAAGTGGNGGAGAAAAGCAAAGAATTGCTATTGCACGTGCACTTGTTCTTAATCCTAGTTTAATTTTAGCTGATGAGCCTACCGGAAATCTTGACCCGAAAAATCGTGATATAATTCTCTCAGCATTATATGAAGAACACAAAAACGGTCGTGCTGTTCTGATTATTACTCATGATGAAAATGTATCAAAATGCACAAACCTCTGTATGGTCTTAGAAGGAGGTGTGCTGCGTGAGTCTATTTAAACATCGAAAACAACCATTTCGGCATTTTTTTCACAGCTTAATCATGGTGTATCGCAATCGAACTGCTTATGCAAAGCTTTCAGTTACGGTAGTGCTTTCTTTATCATTTTTATTATTATTTCTTATTTTTACGGACTCACGGTTGTATAATAAATATAAAGAAGTATATGCTCAGCCGTCAGAGATAGTGCTGAGTAATATTTATGGAAATAAAACTGCTTATCAAGCATTGCTATCTCAAATTGCAACTTATATCCCTGAGGCTGATTATTATGGCTATACTACTGTCAACGGATATGCTCAATATGAAAATGGGAGTTTAAATATCAGATGTTCATTTCTACCGTCAATAGAGGTGCCTGTGTATGAAGTTGACAGTATTAAGGCTGATCAAACGGATATTTTTTCGGTAAAGCCTATTAAAATGGTGCAAGGAAAAGAAAAGTTTGATTTAAAAGGCAATGAGGTTATTATAAACGAAAGCTGGTATAATTCTTTAATAGGCGAGGGTGGTGAGCTGCCTTTAAACATTACTATACAAATTGGGAGCNCTCCTTNGCAAGTAAAGGTAGTAGGAGTATGTGAAGACAGTGTAGAAAATGGCATTTTTTTTGATGAAGTATCTTCTTCAGATGTAGTTAGCGGATGGGGGAGTATGTATCTTTCAGCAGGATTGCTTTCAAAATACGATGTCAGCACATATGATGACTCAGCAGAATATTCTGTGTGGATAAACACGCAAGAACCGGAAAAAGCAATTGGATTTGCACGTGCCCTAGGGCTTATCCCTTATGGAGTTTACGAGGCACAGCAATCGACAAATGCCGTTATGAAAGTAGAAATAGGAAATAAAGCATATATTTCAGCAGTAATTTTATTATTATTGGGATTGAATCTTTATAGCAGCTTTTCAAATGCTTTACATGAGCGACGTTATGAAATAGGCGTAAAACGTGCACTAGGAGCAGGTATAAGCCATATTATGCGACAATTTATTTACGAAAGTATAGCTGTGCTTTTATTAGACACATTAATATCTGTCATAATAGTTGTTGATTTGATGATTGGGTATAAGGCTTATCAAACCTTTGTCTTAGGAAATGAGTGGATTGTGTATATTTCCTTATACTCTGTTATTATATTTTTAGTTTGCGTTATTTCCTTATCCACAGTTTTTAGTTTGATTTTTGCTTATAAGTCAACGCAGGTCGAAATAATTAAATATCTAAGAGATGAATAGTTTAAAATAATTCTTTTTATTTATAAAAATAGGCTGAGGCTTATACTTAAGATTCTAAGAAAATCATCCTGATTAAGTATTTTAATTGGGGTGATTTTTTAAATAGCATGAAAGATTTATAAATAACAACCTTGTATATAATGGAAAATGTTTTTCATTTTAAGCTATTTTTTATCGGTAGCTTTTTTGTTTATTAAAGATAAAATAATTTTGCACAATCATTTTATTAAGATTAGATATTTATTGTCGATATAATTATAAAGTATGAAATCTTGCAATTATATATTCAAGATGATATAATAACATATATGACAATTATCTTTAGGAGGATATTATGAGTGACCTTATTAATCGTTTTTTGAAGGAAGATGAAGAAGATGTTACTACCGAAAAATATTTAACGTTCATTATTGATAAACAAACTTATGCTGTTGAAATCAGTAATGTAAAGGAAATAATCTCTATACAGGATATTACTACAATGCCTGATTTTCCTGATTTTATTAAAGGAATTATTAATGTTAGGGGCGTTATTATTCCTGTTATTGACATGAGATACCGTTTTAAAAAGCCTGAAATTGAATATAACGATAGAACAAGTATAGTTATTACAATTATAAATGAGCTTTTAGTGGGGCTTATTGTTGATTCTGTTGATGAAGTTCTTGATATAGAAAAAGCTGATATATCACCTTCACCTAAAATGAGCAGTGATACAAATGCTAAATATGTATCCGATATTGCTAAGGTTAATAAGAAAATTATATTAATTCTTGATGCAAATAGAATTTTAAATAATGATGAGCTTAGCGGAATCGCTGATATTATAGAATAAATTAAATTTTTTCTAAAGTGGAGCGTTTTTCTGACGATATAACCATTGAGAGATATTTTATTTATAGTCGGAGGGTTTTATGAATATTGGAAAAATTGATGGGGTAATGAATGCTTATAAAGCAAGTTCATTAAAAAAGCCTGTCGAAAAAAAGGAAAATCCCGTTAGTACGGGAGCAAAAAGAGATAGAGTCGAATTTGACTTTGATAGGTCATTGAATGGTGCTAAGGCTAATGTGCTTTCTGATTTAAAAAGAGAGCTTTCTGCCAGCGAAGTTGAAGAGATAAAGGCAGATTTGTCTGCTAATGAAAATTTAGTAGATGATGAAAAGCTAGTAGATTATATACTTACATTATGATAGCTATTAATTATGGGGTGAATCTTTGTGGACAAATACACAGCAGAAACAATAAATAATTTTTTGGAGGAATATTCCTCTTATTATCGACGGCTGATTTTATTTTTACATAAAAAACATAATAAAATCTTAGCTGATGATTTAGATTGGCTTATGGATTCACTGAATGAAGAACAAGCGTTTGTAATGGAGGGTAAGTCCTTTGAGCAGAAACGTTTGCAGCTATTTAAGGCTATGGGAGTCGAAAACTATACGGCTACAATGCTTATTGAAAATGCACCTCATGACTATTCCAATAAAATTAAAACCACTTGTACACATTTTACCAATTTAATTAAAGAGGTAAAAAGAATAAATGATTTGACTACTGAAATTGTAGAGAAAAAACTTGATGGACAAAAAGATTTTGTCAAGAAAGCAGGTATTTTAAATAGGCCTAAAACCTACAATGTTGCAGGAAAAAAGGTGAGTACAGTTTCAGCACATTCAGAAAAGACTATTATAGGTGATTTCTAAGTTTAAATATTCATTCTGATTTAAAAAGGAAAAGGTGAGTAAATGAGATCTAGTTTCTTAGGGTTTGAGGCAGCAAAGCGTTCTATACAGGTATCGCAAAAGGCTTTGGACATTACATTTAACAATATTTCAAACCGTGATACAGAGGGATATACAAGACAGCGACTTGATTTAGCCTCTGCAAATGTCAGTACATCCAGCCTGCTTTGGAATTCATCCACAGCTAAGCTATCCTTAGCCGGACAGGGTGTTGTAGGTGTAGGTGTAGCACAGCTAAGGGACACTTATATCGATAAGCGTTATCGTGAAAACGTTGCTGTTCAGGTTGAAAATGAGAAAATGTCCGAGGTTTTAAGTGAGGTTGAGGATATTTTAGATAATATTGAAACCGATGGCTTAAAAGCTGCTTTGGAGGATTTTGAAAATAAGCTTCACAATTATTCAGCTGAAAGACCTGATAGTGAGGATATTGCTAGTGTTGTAAGAAACTCAGCCCAAAGTATAGCTCAAATGTTGAGAAGCTATGATACAAAGCTGACAAAATTGCATAACGATCAGATTTCTGAGCTTGGTATAAAGGTTGACAACTTTAATTCTATTACATCAAAAATAGCCGACTTAAACGAACAAATCAAAATCGAATATACTAGAAACTATGGAAATTCCGAGTATTCCGATATGATGAATGTTTCCAATTACGGGCCTAATGAGCTGATTGATGCTAGGAATTTACTTTTAGATGATTTAGCTAAATTGGCAAGTATATCTGTTGAGGAAAAATCAGATGGTTCTGTTACTGTTAGCGTGGGAAAAACTACTGTGGTAGAGGGGAAAAAGACTTCTCAGCTGATTATGAGAGATTATGAACAATTTGATGCGGCTGTATTGATGTTTGATAACGGAGATAGCTTCAACAGTGTTTCTGGTGAGATTAAATCATATGTAAATTTAATCAACGGTGCAGGTGTGTATGCCTCAGGAAATGAAAACAATGAATACGGTATTCCTTATTATAAATATGCTGTTGATCAGTTTGCACAGACCTTTGCGCAGGCGCTTAATTCAGCTAATGGTGCAGATTTAAATCCAGAAAGAAAGCTTTTTTCCTCTGATACGGGAAATATAACAGCAGGTACTATAAAGGTTTCTGATGAATGGATGAAGGATGCTACTATGATAGCGCAGACATTAGATGAGGATACGGGCGAATATTCTCTTAATCCTAATTTGCAGAATACTAATATAGCAAAAATTATTTCTTCAATTAATCAAAGCACGGATTTTGGTGTACATGGTGACTTTACCGGAGATATGCATGAATATATTGCATTTTATTCAAATAGACTTTTTCAGCAAATTGATTATGTAAACAGCCAATATGATTCTGCAGAAACAACAGTTGTTTCGCTGCTTGAGAGCCGAGATTCCCTTTCTGCAATCGATTTAGAGGAAGAAGGCATCAATATGCTGAACTATCAGAAATGGTTTAATGCTTCGGCGAGGATGATGACCACCCTTGATGAAGCACTTGACACAATAATAAACAGTATGGGCTTGGTAGGAAGATAGGTGAATTAATATGAGAGTAACACAGAGTATTACAACAAGAAATTATATAAGAAATATACAGAGAAATGCTAAGGCAAGAATGGATTCAGAAACACGCACAATGTCCGGTGCTAGGTTTACTAGAGGAAGTCAGGACCCTATGAGTGCTGCACGTGCTTTGAATGTAAGAAAATCTATGTCGGACCTTAAGACTTATAGCGATAATCTGACTACTGCTAAAAACATCTATGCTTCCGCTGGAACTGTGGTGCTTGAAATATCTGATACTATAACTAATATTAATGAAAAGATTAGTTATGCGGTAAATGGCACTTTAGACCAAACTCAAAGGGATATTTTAGCCGATGAAATTGAAGGCTATGCTAATCAGATGGTCAAAAATTTTAACTTGCGTACAGCAGGAAGGCAAATCTTTGGTGGCGAAAGTAATGATAATTCTCCATTTAAAATTGAAACAGATGATAGCGGAAATAAGTTTGTTTCCTACAATGGTGAGGCTGTAAATAGTCATCAAAGCTATGAGGATTTTCCTTACAGTGAAAAAGTGATAATAGATGTGGGTATAGGCTTTGAAGTAGATGCAGATGGTAAAATAGACCCACAGTCGGGCTTGGCTATTTCTTTTAATGGTGCTGAAATTACAGGCAGCGGCTTAGATGAGGATGGCGATGCTAAAAATTATATTCAGCTTACTTTAGATGCAGCTTCTGCCCTTAGAAATGGTGATATTGACGGTGCTAGAAAGCTTATGGATAAAATTGAGGCATCTAGAAATCATGTTTCAATGACGATAGCTGATATTGGTTCGGGGCAGAACTTTATTGAATTTAATCAAGAAAGAATTACTCAGGATGAATACAATCTTTCTGAAAAGCAAAATGATATAGAGGCAACCGACAAGGTTGAAGAGTTGTCCTATTATAAAGTACTTACTGCTACATATAGTGCTACCTTATCTATGGCGAGCTATGTAGTACCGCAGACGATATTTAACTTTATCAATTAGCTTTTGGGGGTGTAAAAGTGAAACCTTTATTGGAGATTACAACTGTTCCTGTTTCTATTGAGATAAATGTAACTCACGGGACATTTGAACACAATGATGAATACAGGCAACAGCCCAAAATGAAGATGAATGTGAAAGAGGGCGGACTTGAAATTCAGGCAGAACCTGCGACTTTGAAAATTGACACTTATAAACAAAGGGCAAGTGTCGGTGAAGTCAATATGAAAACAGCTGATCTTATAAAGAAAAATGTTGACAAGGCTTATAAGATTGCTTATGATGCAACTGCTAAAATAGTTAATGAAGGAAATATGCTGGAAAAGGGCATGAAAGCCTCTGAAATCGCAGTACAAAATGCGAGAGCTGGCTATTCGATAGAAACAGTTATGGATTTTTTGCCTAAAACAGGGCCCGAGGTTTCTTACAATGAGGGAAAACTTAATATTAACTATGAAATAGATGATATTGATATTGAATGGGAAAATATATTTGAAAAACCGGTTAAGTTTATCCCTGGTAAAATTGAAATTCAAGTCGAGCAAATGCCTAAGGTTGAGATTGAATATGTTGGTGACCCGATTTATTTTCCTAAGTCAAGCGACCCTAATTATGAGCCACGTTTTTCGCAAAAGGCTTAAAACAATAAAATAAAAATAGAAAAGGGGTATTACTTTGGCAAAGAATATAAAAACAAGAGATTTTGGTGAAGTAGTAGTAGCCGATGAGGCTGTTATCACTTTTCCTGAAGGAATATACGGCTTTGAGGATATACGAGAATTTGCTTTAATTGCACCTCTTGGTGATAATAAATTTCCCATGTGGCTGCAATCTGTTAATGCTGAAAATCCTTGTTTTATTGTCTTTGACCCCTTAAGTGTAAAAGGTGATTATTCAATCGATATATCACAGCATGAAAAAGAAGTGCTTTTGCTTGATGATTTAAAGGATATAAGGTGCTTGGTACTAGCTGTAATTCCTGCTGATTATAAAAAGGCTACCGTAAATTTAAAATGTCCGATTGTCATTAATATAAAAAAGAATGTGGGTATTCAGCTTATACTTGATAATGATTTAAGTACACGTGAGCGTTTGTTTGAGCCTTTATNTTCAGAAAAGGAGGCACATAATGCTGGTGATAACTAGAAAGCCTAATCAAGGCTTTAAAATAGGNGANAATATTGAAATCACTGTTATAGAAGTTTCTAAGGATAGAGTTAAGCTAGGCATATCNGCACCTAAGGATATTTCAGTAGTAAGAAATGAGCTGATTGAAACACAGCAGCTTAATTTTGAATCGTCAAAGGCTATATCAAAGGTGAATATTGAACAGCTATTGAATTTAAATGGACAGGGGGAAGATGAAAATGGCAATAGATAGTTCTTCTTTAATTAGACTAAGTGGTATGAATTCGGGACTTGACACCGAGGCTTTGGTTGAAGCTATGAGTGCTGCTACCAAGCAAAAAATAGATAATAATACTAAAAAGCTGACAAAGCTGGAGTGGAAACAAGAGCAATACAGAGATGTAATTAGCAAGCTAACGGATTTTCAAAATAAATATTTTGATGTTTTAAGTCCGTCAACCTATATGAAATCATCCTCCTTTTTGAATGTTTTCAGTGTTTCCGGTGGTGCTAATGGTGTATCTATAAAAACATCAACATCTTCAGTAGCTGCAGATTATAAAGTGTCAGTAAAACAGCTGGCACAAAAAGAGTCATACATAGGCACAAGATTGCCTAACTCCTTTAAGCTTGATTTTACAGCTTTAGATGGTTCTTCAAAGGTGGCGGGTGAATATTCTGTAAATGTGACTATGGATAATATTACCCGTGAGGTAAAATTTTCAGGCTCTAATGGTGATGAGCTTGCACAAAGCTTTAATGAGTCAGTAAAAAAAGCCTTTGGTACTACTGAAAGTGGAAATGGCTTTGTTGAAGTCGATTCTTCAGGAAATCTTTCTGTAAATGCTAATCAAAATATTAGAATTACTGAAAATGATGGGGATTTTGGTTTGTCAAAATATACAAACTCCTTGGAAGTTAGTATGTCAAGCGTTGTAGCCGGAAAAAACACTGTATTTTTCCGAAAGGAAGGCGATGACTTTGGTACTGCTGTGGAGTTTGAGGGTGTTACTTCAAGCTATTTTAGCAGTAGTGCGATGGAAGAAAACAATGATATTAAGGAATTGTACTTAAAGTATAAGCAAGATGCTTATTTAGCAGAAAAGGCTAAGGACGGAAATGAGAATTTGTCTTGGGATGATTTTGAATTTTCTGCTGATAAGGCTGCCGCTTATGAAAATTCCAGCAGATTAAGGCACGCTTTTTATGAAGCAGGTCTTACTGATGTTTATGTTTCCGATGGAAAAATAAGTACTGGCGACGGCAGCAATTTTACCCTTACTACTGTCGATGGAGGAACACTGGGTATTTATAAAGAATCTGCGTCAAATGTAACTGGCAGATACACATCACTTTCCGAGATTGGTGTTCCTACTGTATCAGAAACAGACGAAGATGGAAATGTTAATGAGTTTTATAAATTCACTATCAATGAAGTAGAGTTTAAGCTTACGGCAGATGCTAAAATATCTGATTTAATTTCAGCGGTTAATTCTTCTTCTGCTGGTGTTACTATGACGTATTCTACGCTTACAGATTCGCTGAATATTGAATCTAGTGTAGGNGGTAATGCTNATAANGTTCGAATAAAGGATGATAATGGCGTACTTTCATCACTTAATATTCTTANTGGTGAACATATTGACGGACAAAATGCAATTTATACCATTAACGACAGGGAAATTCAATCCACTTCAAATTCCTATACTATTGATGGTACAACAATTACGTTTAATGCAGATGTTGCGCTGAATACTGAAATAAGTTTTACAACAAGTCGTGATACAGAGCCTGCTAAGGAACAAATTATGAGCTTTGTTGAGGATTATAATAAGCTTATTGATGAAATCGGTGAATACGTTTATCAAAAACCTACCTATTTGCTTTCTGGTAAAAAACGTTATGACCCTCTTACTGAAGATGAAATGGAATCATTATCCGAATCTCAGATTGAAAAGTGGGAGGATAAAGCNAAGCAAGGTCTTTTATATCANGATTCTACAATTAAAGATGTTATGTCAAGGCTTAGAACATCTCTGTATAAATATATAGATACAAAGACGGGCGATACATTCAGCTTAATTGATATGGGAATCACTACTTCATCTTCTTATAGNGATAATGGAAAGCTTGTTGTTGANGANGATAAGCTTAATCAGGCATTAGAGCAGAATTTTGATAAAATAGTAGATTTGTTTAACAGTGAAAATAGTCCTTTAAAGCTGATGGATAGCGAGCTTACACGTGCTGTAAAAGCGACAGGTGCTAGGGAAAGCAAGGGCGTTTTGGTTCAGATAGCTGGTTTGTCAACAGGTACTTCTTTAACTGATAATAGAATTTATGATGAAATGAAAAGTATATCAGAATTGATAACTAAGTTAGAAACACGTTATCAAGATGAACAGGACAGGTATTGGAGCAAGTTTACATACTTAGAGCAGCAAATGTCAACCTTAAATTCTCAACAGAGCTATATCACTAGTATGTTTAGTTCCTAAAAAACCTTAATTGGAGGTAATTATGGCTAATCCTTTTTCTGCATATCAAAAGCAATCGGTTACAACGATGACGTCGACGGAGGTNCTTATCAAGTTATATAATGAGCTTGAAAANCAAATTGCTCTTGCTATTAATAAAACTGAAAATAATAATTTTTCAGATGCTAATTTACACTATCAAAAGGCGCAGTCAGCAATTGGAATTTTGAGAGAATCCTTGGATATGAGCATTGATATTTCTAAAAATCTTGATTCCTTATATGAGTACTTGAATTATACAATCATTCAGGCGAATATAAAAAAAGATGTTAAACAGCTGAAGGAATCTGCTGTTATTGTAACTGAGCTGCGAGATGCTTTTGCAACGATAAGTACAATGCCTAAAAGTGAGATTGATGCACAAAAAGCCAATCTAAAGCGTGCTTAATTAATTTAAGGAGGAGCTATATGGACAACAAGTATGAAGAAGCATTGTTACAGCTTATGGACGAGTTGCTACTGCTCCTTAAAAAGTATGAAACTCAGACTGATCAGATGGTTTCTGCTGATTTAGAAATTATACAGGATGTTTTAATTTCTAGAAATGATACTATCGAAAAAATGAAGCTTGTTCGTGAAAAAATGTCTTCTATAATAGATTCAAGCTTTAGTGATAGTAATATAAAGGATATTTTAGCGGGAAGAATTATTGATGATAAAAAGCTGACTTCCTATGAAAAATATATTTTACAAAAAATGAGGGCCTTGCATATAACGCAGCAGAGTATTATTGGAAAAGATTTTAAAATAACTCATAGAGTACAAGAGAATTATAATAATATACGTAAGGAATTAGAACAATTAAAACAGGATAAGAAGAAAATTGATTATTATTCTTCGGCTGCTGGCAGTATAAAAGGTAGCTCTTTCGATAGCTCTATGTAGGTGCTTAATTTTTAAGCTTAATATAATATTTAATTAAATTAAATTTTGCAGTGCATTTTAAGGGATTATGTCCTAAAATGCACTGCTTTTTTATTGATTATAAAACCTTTTATCCATTAATATATTCACAATTACCAAGGCGGAGAATTTATTATTTGATGTGTAAACGATAATCAATTTTACTAATAACAATTCGTAAAATTCACCTAAAACTATTGAAAAAGTAAAAAGAATATGTTATAATTATATAGTCTTATTGTCAATTAGCTTTTTATTTGTTAATTAAAGGAGAAAATATGAGAGCCGATCTGCATTGTCATACAACAATTTCCGATGGTTCTTTAGGCATTTCAGACGTTATTCAGCAGGCTGTAAGAAATGAAGTTGATTATCTGGCTATTACTGANCATGATACATTAGCATCGTTGGCACGTTCAGCAGTTTTGGGAAAGAGATATGGGGTAAATATTGTTCCTGCTGTTGAGCTTTCTTCATATGACAGCAAAAGAGGACGAAAAGCTCATATACTATGTTATATGCCTGAAAAACCTGATAGACTTGAGGGCCTATGTTATAGAACTACTGAGTATCGAAAAAACCGTGGTAAGAGCATGGCTTTTAAAGTAATGAAAAAGTTTCCGATTACGCTTGAAAATATCATGAAATACGCTTCGTCAAGCAAGGCAATATATAGGTGCCATATTATGCATGCCTTAATGGAATATGGTTATACCACTGAATTATATGGGAATTTATATGACGAGATTTTCAATCCTAAAGATGGACTTTGCAAAGAAGAGGTCAGTAGTGAAGAAAAAGATTATCCAGAGGTATCTTTTGTTATAGAACTGATTCATGCGGCACGTGGTGTAGCAGTTTTAGCACATCCTAAAGTATATGATAGCTTTGATTTACTTGTTGAGCTTGCCCAAAATAAAAAAATTGATGGTGTTGAGGTTTGGCATAGGAGCATTGATGATAGTGGTGAGAAGAAATTGTTAGAAATTTCAAAAGAATATGACATTATAACGACAGGAGGCTCTGACTTTCATGGCTATTACAACCACTATCCTGTTCAAATCGGCTCAAGACTAACACCCCAAAATTCTTTAGATAGAATATTAAATTTCAATAATACTTAATTTAAATATTGTTTTTTAAATGTAAAGTTTTATACATATTCATTAAGTTTTTTTAATCTTAAGTAAGTTTGTTTTCATTTTAAATTTTTTAATAAAAGATATTTATATTATTGAATGTTTTTAGCTAATTTATACAAATAAACTAGCTAATTTTTGTTATTATTTAGTATTGAAAATATTTGTATAATGAGGTAATATATAATTACAAATTAATTATGGAGGAATTTAAAATGAGATTGAAAAAGATCTTAGCAAGCTCACTTGCTACTTTAATGGCTGTTTCAGCTATGGCTATCTCTACTTCAGTCGGTGCAGATTCGACTGCTGTTACAATTGATACTTTACAGTATAATTTCACAGTTACAGAAGTAAATAAGCCCACTGTTGTTACATTTACTAACTAAAACACTGATTNGGCAGAATTTAAAAAGGACATAGAAATTTCCGATGTTGGTGATTATTCTGTAACAATCGAGAATATGAATGCAACAGCTCTTACTAATGTCGGCTTTATTTCAGTTCCAGAGGATGATAAGGAAGCTCAAGTAGCATTGACAGTGACATCTATTGTTGTAAATGGTGAGTACACTGTTGAAACTAATATTGAATTAGTTGAAACTTCACCTGATAATGGATTGGCTAATATTTGGAATCCAAAGGGAAAATCAGAGTTTGTTTATTATTCGGGAAATTGTGCTTTTGTAGGTGATGGTGGTAAATCAATTAAATTTGTTGTCACTGACTATGGTTTTTACAATACTATTTACAATAAAGATGGTGTTGTTGATTTAACCACAGTAAAAGACATTGATGCATCTAAGATTGCTGGTATTGATTTTATTTTCACTGTAACAGACGATGTTCTTGATAAGATTGACGAAGAAGAATGGGTTGGCGGCGCTATTGGTTATCAAGCAAGTTCTGCTAGTGACGGCTGGGTAGTAGGCGATGAGTTTTCATTCCAAGATGGCGCAAAGCCTATCACTGCTGTAGTTCTCGATTCTGGCGACACATATGCTACATACAAAGCAAGCTTTAGGGCTGATGCTCCTATTTTTGCAGCTGATAGTGAGCTAAATAATATTTGGTTCCAGATTTATGGCGAAAGCTCTTATTCCATTAGTCAAGCGACTCTATACGATGTGGATGGTAATATAATAGAATAGGTTTAGTTGATTTGGAATTTGGCGTACCTGCTGAAAATCCTGATGAAACAGAAGGTCCTGACGAAACAGAAGGCCCTGATGAAACAAAAGATTCTGACGAAACAAAAGACCCAGATGGAAGTTCTGACAAGGGTGGCGAAGGTGACCAACCTAACTCCAGTACAGGTATTGAGAGTGTAGCGGCAGTAGCAGCAGTAGCTCTTGTAGCTGGTGGAATGATTGTAGTTTCACGCAAGAGAAAATAGATTCAAATAAAATAATCACATAATTTGAAATCGTTTCT
>JGI24707J26582_10002144_pt1 | contig 15085 bp, 10 predicted proteins | sample BioPla1DNA1_FD_26582 | JGI IMG/M metagenome (IMG submission 26582) | reverse complement strand
TAAAGATAGAAAGAATGTAAAAAAGAAAATAGGCTATTTGTCGGGTAATACAAAACTTTATGGAAGAATTACACCTAGAGAGCTATTTAATATTTTTGGACGTTTATATGAAATGAGCAAAACTGATATAGAAGAAATGACAGAAAAAATTATTGATATTATGGATATGAAAGATTTTGTAGATAATCGTATTGAGCACCTTTCTACAGGGCAAACACAACGAACTTCTATTGCCAGGTGTCTTATACATTCTCCTGATGTATATATTTTTGATGAACCAACTTTAGGTCTTGATGTACTAAGCAGCCATGCCATTATAGAATTTATGAAAACAGAAAGAAAAAGAGGTAAAACTGTACTTTACTCCACTCACTATATGGAAGAAGCAGAAAGTTTATGTGATAGGATTTTGATGATTCACCAGGGTAAATTAATATCTGAAGGAACTCCTGAAAGCCTTAAAAATGAAAATAATGAAACGAACCTAAGAGACGTATTTATCAAGCTGGTGAAGGAAAGAGGTGAGTGGGCATGAGAAAAAGTATTATTTTTTCTATTTTTAAAAAAGAAATGTTAGATTTAATAAGAGATAAAAAGACATTATTTATGATGATAGTTTTACCCATTATTATGTATCCATTAATTTTTATTTTATTTACTTCAATAATGATGATGAGTCTAAAGAATTTGAGTGAAAAAGAACTGCCTATAGCTTTTAATAAGCAGCCTAATGAATCAGTTATGGCTAAAATTCTTGAAGGTAAAGAACATGAAGGTAAATTAAAAATTGTTGATGTCAAGGATTATAATAAAGCCTTGGAAGAAAGGGAAATTACTGCTTATATTGAGATTTTAGAAGAAAAGGAACAAATCTACTACAAAATTTACATGAATTCTTCTGTTGACGATTCAATGGAATCTACTGGAAGAATTAAAGATTTGCTAGAAGAATATAAGGATGAACTTGTAAAAGAAAAAATAGAAGAAGAAGGATTAGATGTAGAAACAGTTCTAAGTCCAATTGTCTATGAAACTGTTGATTTGGCCAAGGATACAGAAAAGGCAGGGTATTTAATGGGCCAAATTCTTCCCTTAATTTTTATTATGGGGATTTTGTTAGGTGCTGTTTATCCTGCTACTGATGTTATGGCAGGAGAAAAAGAAAGAGGAACCTTAGAGACTCTTTTAACTTTGCCTATATCAAATGGAGAACTAATAATAGGGAAATATATGGCTGTATCTCTAAGTGCCATTACTTCAGCCATACTTAGTGTATTGTCAATTTCTTTGACCTTAGTATTTTTGCTAGGAAATTTAAAACAAGCAAATGCCATTGGATTAGAAGAAATTAATTTTACTGAGTTAATTTTTCCTTTAATAGTTACTTTAATTTGTATTTGCTTATTTGCCATGGTAGTATCAGCTATCAGTATGAGTGTGTGTTCTTTGGCAAAAAATTATAAAGAAGCACAAAGTTATATATCTCCTATTATGTTTATTATTATGATTCCTTCCTATGCATCTGTGCTGCCTAGCATGGAGTTAAACAAAGTTAATGCTGCAATACCTGTTGTAAATATATCTTTACTAATAAAATCTGTCTTATCATTTAACTATGATATTGCTTCAATTGCTATTGTATTGGTTACAAATATTGCTTTTGTGCTCCTTTCGATTTTTATTCTTTCGAAAATATTTAACTCAGAAGAAGTTTTATTTGGAGATAAAAGAGAGTTTTCTTTTCTTGAAAAACGTACAAATATTAAAAAAGGTAGTTTTCCAACAATAAGTGATGGCTTTATTTTATATGCAATATCTTTACTTGTACTTATTTATTTTGGAAGCTTTCTACAAGCTAAATATAAATTGTTAGGCATGGCACTTACACAATTTATAATTGTTGCTTTTCCTTTATTTTTTGGATATTATATAAAAACTGATTTTTTAAAGACTTTTTCCATAAAAATTCCGAACTTTAAAGATATTTTAGGAGGATTAAGTTTATGGGGAGGAGGCTGTATAGCTTCTTTATTAATTGCTCAGTTTTTATTGTACTTGTTCCCACAAAATATTGAGGTAGCTGAAGCTATTTCTGAGTTTATGCTAGGAGACAATAGTTTTATTGTTGCTTTAATAGCCTTTGCTATTTTGCCAGCAATATGTGAGGAAGTATTATTTAGAGGCTTTCTTATAACTGCTTTTAAAGGTAAGAAATCTGCTTTTAGACCTGTTATTCTATCTAGTATTTTGTTTGGTATTATGCATATTGATTTTATAAGGATGATTCCTACGGCAATTCTTGGTCTTACTTTAGGATATGCTGTTTACAATACGAGTTCAATTTTTATTCCAATGCTGATGCATTTTATGAATAATGGTTTAGTTATTTTTGCTAGCTATTATCCAGAAAATATTATTAGTAAACTATATTCTTATTCAGAAATTGATTTTTCAAATTTGAATGTTGCTCATCTTATTTTGCTTGTAGTAATGAGTATAGTGCTAATTAGCGTAGGAATTTTATTAATTAAAAAACCTAAAAATAAAAAAAATGTTCCTGCTGATGTATGATAACTTAAAAAAAATAAAAATTACAATAAATATAATAAATTTTGATAAACAAAAATAGCAAATAAAAAAATCATATGATAGAATATAACTGACAAGGCTAAAAAATAAATGGAGAGCTTAAATTTAAGGGGTTGCTTTTATGAATCTATTACATTTAAGATATGCTTTGGAGGTAGAAAAGACCCGTTCTATAAGTAAGGCGGCAGAAAATTTGTTAATGAGCCAGCCTAATTTAAGTCGTGCGATTAAAGAATTAGAAGAGTCTTTGGGGATTACTATTTTTAAACGTACTTCAAAGGGAATCTCTGTTACATTTCAAGGAGAAGAATTTTTAAGTCATGCAAAAAGAATTCTCGCACAAGTAGATGAAGTAGAAGCAATGTATAAAAATATGAAGATTAATAAACAAAGGTTTTTAATTTCCGTACCTCGGGCAAGCTATATTGAGTCAGCATTTATTAACTTTATAAGTAAAATTGAAATTACTCAAGATACTGAAATATTTTATAAAGAAACTAATTCTATAAAAGCAATCAATAATATACTTCAAGCAGACTATAAGCTTGGAATTATACGTTATCAAACAAGTTTTGAACAGTATTTTAACTCTATGTTATATGAGCATGGTTTAACTTCAAAAGAAATACTAACTTTTAATAGTGTTTTACTTTTATCAAAGGATAATCCCCTTGCAAAAAAGGATGATATAGAGCCTTTGGATTTAAGAGATTATATAGAGATAGCTTATCCAGATCCTTATGTTCCGTCCTTGCCCTTGACAGATGCAAGAAAGGCAGAGCATTCTAAATGTATCGAGAAAAGAATATTTATTTTTGAAAGAGCTACAAAGTTTGACTTATTAAAGAAGATAAAAAATAGTTTTATGTGGGTATCACCAATACCGCAAGAGATATTAGATTTGCATAAGTTGGTACAAAAACCGTGCAAATTTAATAAAAAAATTTATAAAGATGTCTTAATTTATAGAAAAGATTATTATCTTACAGATATTGATAAAGCTTTTATTGACGAAATTAATAAAATGAAAGAAATAATCGCATAATTTTTAAAATAAGTATTAAATAGATATGGTTATATCAATTTTGATATAGCTATATCTATTATTTATATTACACAAGAAAAGCATAGAATGTTAAAATATTAACAGGGAAAACAATAATCATTAATATAAATTTTATAATTATGTAAATTAAAAAGGAGGACTTAATATGGCTAAAAATAAGAATTATACAATTGTAGATAGCGTTGAAAAATTAGATAAAGCTATTAAGAACGTTAGGAAGGCACAAGAAATATTTGCAACATATAGTCAAGAACAAGTAGATAAAATTTTTCTTGCAGCTGCATCAGCAGCAAATAAGGAGAGAATTAGACTGGCAAAAATGGCAGTTGAGGAAACAGGCATGGGGGTTGTAGAAGATAAGGTTATTAAGAACCACTATGCATCTGAGTATATTTACAATGCTTATAAGGATACAAAAACTTGTGGTATAATTGAAGAAGATAAGGAATTTGGTATTAAAAAGATTGCAGAACCTCTTGGAGTTATTGCAGCTGTTATCCCAACTACTAACCCTACATCAACTGCAATATTTAAAACTCTTTTAGCACTTAAAACAAGAAATGGTATTGTTATTAGTCCTCATCCTAGGGCGAAAAATTGTACAATAGCTGCTGCAAAAGTAGTTCTTGAAGCTGCAGTTGAGGCAGGAGCTCCAGAAGGCATTATTGATTGGATTGATGTACCATCATTAGAAATGACCAACTTTGTTATGAGTGAAGCTGATATAATTCTTGCTACTGGTGGACCAGGTATGGTTAAGGCTGCATATTCAAGTGGTAAACCAGCTATTGGAGTTGGAGCAGGTAATACACCAGCGATTATTGATGATTCAGCAGATATTTTACTTGCTGTTAATTCAATAATTCATTCCAAAACCTTTGATAATGGCATGATTTGTGCTTCTGAGCAAGCAGTTATAGTATTAAATGGTGTATATAATAAAGTTAAAAAAGAATTTGCAGACAGAGGATGTTATTTTCTTAACAAAGATGAAATAGAAAAAGTTAGAAAAACAATTATTATTAATGGGGCTTTAAATGCTAAGATTGTTGGACAAACAGCTTATACTATTGCAAAATTAGCAGGAATAGAAGTTCCTCAAACTACCAAAATATTGATTGGTGAAGTGGAAAGTGTTGATATTTCTGAAGAATTTGCTCATGAAAAGCTTTCTCCAGTTTTAGCAATGTATAAGGCAAAAGATTTTAATGATGCTCTTAATAAAGCAGAACAACTTATTGCTGACGGTGGCTATGGTCATACATCTTCTTTATATATTGATACAATAAATGAAAAAGATAAACTAAAAGAATTTGAAGCTCGCATGAAAACTTGCCGTATTCTTATTAATACACCATCTTCTCAAGGTGGTATTGGTGATATATATAACTTTAGACTTGCTCCTTCCTTGACTCTTGGGTGCGGTTCTTGGGGCGGAAATTCCGTTTCTGAAAATGTTGGAGTAAAACACTTGGTTAATATTAAAACGGTTGCTGAAAGGAGAGAAAACATGCTTTGGTTTAGAGCACCTGAGAAGGTTTATATAAAGAAAGGATGCTTGCCTGTAGCACTTGAAGAACTCAAAAATGTAATGGGCAAGAAAAAAGCATTTATTGTTACAGATACTTTCCTTTATAATAATAGTTATACAAAGGTAATAACAGATAAGCTAGATGAAATGGGTATTAAGCATACTACATTTTATGATGTTGCACCAGATCCATCTCTTGCTGCGGCTAAAGAAGGTGCTAAGCAAATGGCAGCCTTTGAACCTGATTGCATTATTGCTGTAGGTGGAGGCTCTCCAATGGATGCAGCTAAAATTATGTGGGTAATGTATGAGCATCCTGAAGTTGATTTTATGGATATGGCTATGAGATTTATGGATATTAGAAAAAGAGTATATACATTCCCTAAGATGGGAGAAAAGGCATACTTTATTGCAATTCCAACTACTGCAGGAACAGGTTCTGAGGTGACTCCTTTTGCAGTTATAACAGATGAAGATACAGGTATTAAATATCCTTTAGCAGATTATGAACTTTTGCCTAACATGGCAATAGTTGACCCAGATATGATGATGAATGCACCTAAAGGCTTGACTTCTGCATCTGGTATTGATGCTCTTACCCACTCCTTGGAAGCTATTGCTTCTATGCTTGCTACAGATTATACAGACAGCTTGGCTTTAAGAGCAATAAAAATGATATTTGAATATTTACCAAGAGCATATGACAATGGACCAAACGATCCAGTTGCAAGAGAAAAGATGGCTAATGCAGCTACTATGGCTGGTATGGCATTTGCCAATGCATTTCTTGGAGTTTGTCACTCTATGGCTCACAAATTAGGAGCTTTTTATAACTTGCCTCATGGTATAGCTAATGCCCTTATGATTAATGAAGTTATACGCTTTAATGCAGAAGAAGCACCAGTTAAGATGGGTACATTCTCTCAATATGCTTATCCAAAGACCTTAGAAAAATATGCAGAAGTTGCTGATTATCTAAAGCTTGGTGGAAAGACAAACAAAGAAAAGCTAGAAAACTTAATTAAAGCAATTGATGAACTTAAAGATAAGGTTGGCATAAAGAAAAGCATTAAAGATTATGGTATTGACGAAAAAGATTTCCTTGATAACTTAGATGAGATGACAGAACAAGCTTTTGATGACCAATGTACAGGAGCAAATCCAAGATATCCACTAATGAGTGAAATCAAACAAATGTACCTAAATGCTTATTATGGTAAATAAGGGGGAAGAAAAATGAAACTAGATACAGTTATTGCTGTTAGAAAGAACAAAAAGATTTATCGTGATAACGATAAAGTAATAAAGCTTTTTGATAAGGATTTTTCTAAGGCAGATATTCTTAATGAAGCTTTAAATCAAGCCAGAATAGAAGAAACTGAATTAAGCATTCCTAAAATTATTGAAGTTACTACTGTTGACGGCAAATGGGCAATTGTAAGTGAATATATTGAAGGTAAGACTCTTGAGCAATTAATGAAAGAAAATCCAGATAAATTTGATGAGTATTTGGAAATGTTTGTGGATCTACAGATAAAAGTACATTCCCAAAAATCTGTTTTATTAAATAAATTAAGAGATAAAATGTTTAGAAAAATTAATGAAACAGATTTAGATGAGACTACCCGCTATGATTTACAAACAAGACTTGAAGGAATGCCTAAACACGATAAGGTTTGCCATGGGGATTTTAATCCAAGTAATATTATTATTACAAAAGACGGAACCCCTTATATTCTAGACTGGTCTCATGTAACTCAAGGAAATGCTTCTGCCGATGTTGCAAGAACTTATTTATTATTCTGGCTAGCAAAAGAAAATGAAACCGCAGAAAAGTATTTAGATTTATTCTGCCAAAAGACAAATACTTCAAAGAAGTATGTACAAGGCTGGATGCCAATTGTTGCAGCATCTCAATTGGTTAAAGGTAAGCCAGAGGAAAGAGAGTTATTAAGACAGTGGGCTAATGTAGTTGATTATGAATAAAAGTCATAGATTTATTGACAATTTAATAAATTATTTACAAGGTAGGATAAGAAATTCCTACCTTCTTTTTATTTGACTATATATTTTGAATAAACTATTATAGGATTAGGATTAAGTTACTAGTAGGCATAATACTACATTTTTAGCATGTTTACTACTTTATAAATGATTCTTTTTTTTGTTTTTAAACTAAGATCATAATATAAATTGTAATTTTATAAATAGTGCAATCATAAATTTTAATATTTTAGGAGAGGATGAAAAAATGTATATCAATTACAATTATTGGAAAGAACTACAACAATATTTACCAGAAAAAAATCGGATAACTGATAGTATATACCCTGTTGAAAAATTTATAAAAATAAAGGAGATGGAAATTCATTTAGATGAATACAATAATGAATCCAATACAACTGTTATAATTTTTCATGGGGTAGGAGGCAATGGTCGGTTATTATCATTTTTAGCAGTACCCTTATTTAAAGCAGGTTATAATGTTTTATGCCCTGATTTGCCAGGCTACGGCTTTACTAAGTATAATAAGGCATTAAGCTATTTGGACTGGATAGATGTTGGAAGCAAGATAGTTGAAGATGAATTAAAAAAATCAAAAAATGTTTTTGTTATTGGCTTAAGTGCAGGGGGTATGTTGGCTTATAATGTTGTATGTAAAAATCAAAATGTTAAAGGACTTATAATTACTAATTTACTTGATAATCGGGAAGAAGAAGTAAGGATATTTTCTGCAAAAAATAAGTTTCAGGCTAAATATGGTATCCGCTTATTAAATCTTCTTCCAAGATTTTTAACTAATTTTAAACTTCCAATTAAAATGGTTACTAATATGAATGCCATAGTAAATAACAAAGAGGTCTTAAAAGTTTTATTAAAAGATAGGTTAGGGGCAGGAAACAAGGTAAATTTAAATTTTTTACTATCTATGATGAACAGTGTTCCTTTAATTGAAGCAGAAGATTTTAAGAAAGTACCAGTTCTTATGCTTCATCCAGGAAATGATTTATGGACTCCTGTAAGAATAAGTGATTTATTCTTTGATAGAATTGCATCCAATAAGAATAGGGTAATTTTAGAAGGTGCAGGACATTTCCCTATAGAAGAAGGTGGATTATCTGAAATGGAAATGCAAATAAATAATTTTATTAAGGGATTATCATAATAATAGAATTAAAATTATTAATAAATGGAACAACTAATATAAATACTGTGTCTAAATATTAGAAATCAATTGGGGAGGAATAAAAGTGTATTATAGAAAAAAGATTTGGAGCTTATCGATATTTTTAATAATTGTTTTTTTATTTACTGCTTGTTCTAAATTTATACCCCAAAAAAAGGAAGGCGAGGATATTAAAAATCCAATAGACATTTCGGAAGAATTAAAAGAAGATCAAAAAGAAAATAAAGAACAAAAAAAGGATTTAACCAGAGAAGAGGCTATAGCAATAGAAAATGAATTTTTTTATAGGGTGCTTAATTTAGATACAATGCCAGGAACTAATGAAGTTGTGGATTTTAACAGCAAAGAAGAATTGCTTAATTATGTAATGGAAGTAGCCGGCAAGGACTTAGCAACTTTATTTGTGGATAATATTTATGAAGAACAAGCTGGTAAGTTATATCTTATTCCTAAGGGTGCCCCACCAAGGTTTTTAGTTGGATCACCATATGAATTTAATAAAATAGATGAAGATAGTTATGTAATTATTCAAGATGAAGAAAACGAGATGTATGGGCCTTACAGACTTACAATTGAATTTAAATATATTGATGGAAAATGGAAGATGACTGATAGAATATTTGAAGAAAGGATAATTGAAGGTAATAATGAAGAAATAATAGATTCAAAAACTGCAAAAACAATTATTAGTGACATAGCTAATAAGCTTATTTATGCACTAAGTGTTAAAGATGCTGATTCTATTGCAAAATATGTGCATCCTAAGAAGGGTGTGAGATTTACACCTTATACTAACGTTTCATTAGAAGATGATTTGGTATTTAGTAAAGAAGAGATGAAGACCTTTTTTGAAAATAAGAATATTTACAAATGGGGTTATTATGACGGTAGTGGGGAGGAAATTAATTTAACTCCCAGTGAATATTATGATATCTTTGTTTACTCAAAGGATTTTATTAATGCTCCTGAGATAGGGTATAACGAAGTATTAAGCATGGGAAATATGCTTGAAAATCAATTTGATGTATACGACAATCCTATAATAGTAGAGTATTATTTTTCTGGATTTAATCCTGAATATGAAGGATTGGACTGGCAAAGCTTAAGGCTTGTTTTTGAACAATATGAAGGTAATTGGAATTTAGTAGGAATAATTCACAATCAGTGGACAATTTAAGCATTGTTAAAGAATTTTATGGTACAAAATATGGAACAAATAAATATTTAGCATCGTCTAAGATATGAAATTTAATTTAAGGATGTGATAATAATGAAAGTTAATTTATCAAGCAAAACAGTTGTAGCAGGGATATTAACTACCTTTTTATTTGTTCCAAACCTTGTGAATGCTGCTGATTTAAAAGTTGTAGCAGACAATAATGTAGAAGTTATTCCTATAAGATATGAATACAGTCACTGGGCACAAGCTACTGTAGAAAATCTTACTAAAAATTATGATATAGGATTAGTATTTGAAAATAAGCACCTTAATGATTTTATTACAGTAGAAGATTTTAAGACACTTATTAAAAAAACCATAAATAATCACTATGAAGGAGTACCAGATTCAATTACAAGGGAAGCTGTTGTATATGAATTTGCAAAAATCTGGGCCCAAGAATTAAATGAAGACTTGGATATGATTCCAACTATAAAAATGCTTATTTACTCTGATACAGATAAGATTGATTCAAAGTATAATCATGGTATTACTGTAGCTTATATGAAAAATATAGCAAAAGGTAAAGGCATGGGTACGTTTGATCCTAAGGCAAAAGTAACTTATGGAGAGTTAGCAACTTTAATTAATAATACGATTACTGCAATAGAAGAAACTAAGTCAAATAATCAAAATATAAATGATGAAAGCTTTGAAACAAGGGGAAGTTATGAAATAAAAGATGAAGAAGTTATTCTTAATTTTGAATTAATCAATCATCATAGTAGTCCCAAAGATTTGATGTTTAGTTCAGGACAGCAATTTGAAATTTATATTGTTGACGAAGAAGGTAAAGAAGTTTACAGGTATTCTGAGGGTAAATTTTTTACAATGGCTCTTATCTACAAATCCATTAATTCGGGTGAATCTTTGACTTGGCAGGATAAATGGGATATGACTAATAAAGAAGGAGAAAAAGTTCAATCAGGAAAGTATAAAGCTATCATTAAGATATTGGGTCAGGAGATAGATAATAAAAGTACACTTAGCGAAGAAGAATCACCTAGTATAGATTTATCCTTTATGTCAGAAGAAAAGATTCAAGAAGTTGACAAGGATGAATTTACAACAATTATTGAAATCGATTTAATTTACTAGTGTTTTAGAATAAAAATATAAGTTATAAAAGAAAAAACGGAATAGCTTTTGCTATTCCGTTTTTTTATATAAAATAATATAGTAGTTTAATTTATCTTTTTAACGAATTTTTTAAGGATATGACGTGAACAAGCAGAAGCAATGGTGGCTTTATCAATGACTGTCAAAAAAAGCTCTTAAGTAATAGGCAGTTACTGTTATCCTAGTAAAATATAGATGGTTAAATATTAAAAAAATTTAGCGTTAACAACTTTTAAATAATTATAGTTATTATAAGAAAACCGTGATATAATATTAAAAATCAATATTAATGAAACAAATAATAAGCAATAAAGGTAAGGAGTATATATGAAAGCAAGATATGTAATTGATATGACTGAAGGAAATGAAGTATCTCTTATGATAAAATTTTCATTGCCAATGCTAATTGGTAATGTATTTCAACAATTATATAATATGGTTGACTCAATCATAGTAGGGAAGTTTGTTAATGCTAATGCATTAGCTTCAATTGGTGTTACGTCGTCTATAGGGTTTTTATTTTTTTCTGTATGTTTAGGTTTGTCCGTGGGAGTTGGGATCGTCATTTCCCAATATTTTGGTGCAAGAGAAGATAAAAATGTAAAGATTGCTATTGCAAATTCAATTTATGTTATAGGAATAACTTCAATTGTTATTAGTATTCTAGCTTTTGTTCTAGCTAGACCAATTTTGGAATTAATGAAAACGCCTGCAGTAATTTTAGATGATGCAGTAGTGTACTTAAAAATTATATCAGCAGGGACTCTGGCTGTAGGGGCATACAATGCTATATCCTGTATACTTAGAGCTTTAGGTGATTCTAGGACACCACTTTTTTTCTTAATTGTTGCATCTATAATTAATGTAGTATTAGACTTGATTTTTGTACTTAATTTTGGCTGGGGAGTAGCTGGAGCTGCTATTGCCACAGTTATTTCCCAAGCAGTTGCTGCATTAGGTTGTGTTGTTTTTGCAGTAAGAACTGAATACTATTTTAGATTGAACAAGGAAGATTTAAAGGTTAATTGGGATATTATTAAGGAATGTATTAAAGTTGGAATACCTGTATCTATACAAAACTCTACTATTGCTGTTTCACTGATAGCTCTTCAAAACATTGTAAATAGATTTGGAGAGGTTGCTGTTGCTTCTTATACAACTGTTTCGAGAATAGAACAATTAATACAACAGCCCTTTAATTCATTAGGAGCAGCCATGTCTACTTATGCAGCACAAAATATGGGGGCTAATAAGATAGAACGTATCAAAAAGGGATATCACAAAACAATTATCATAATAGTTATATTTTCTTTAGCAGCATTTTTAGGAGCTCAGTTTGGTGGGGCTACTATTATGAGGTTATTTGTTAATGAAGAAGATGTAATTGCTCTTGGGGCAAAGGGAATTAGAATTACTAGTTATGCATATTTTTTCCTTGGTATGATATATATAACAAGAGGCTTGTTAAATGGTGCAGGAGATACTGTTTATGCTATGATTAATGGTTTTGTAGAGGTTATTGGAAGAGTAGGTTTTTCAAGTATTTTATACATTTTACCGGTTTTTGGTGTTATGAGTATATGGATTACTACTGGCTTAACATGGTTTATTACTGCAATGGCAAGTATAGTGAGATATAAACAAGGAAAGTGGAAAACAAAATCAATCGTAAAGCAGTAAATTATTAAAAACCCTATATGATATAGGGTTTTTTGTGATTAAATACTTAAGGCAAATTCATTTCTTTTATTTAATATTTTTAAAATAGTGATTTATTTTATATTAATAATATGCTATATTAATTAAGCAAAAAATATTTATATGTAAAAGGGGAAGTTTTATGAGAGTATTTAATAAGAATATTCAAGATAAGGATTATGTTTTAAGAAAATGATATTAGAGGAGAATCAAAAGTGAATATTCTAATAAGAAACGAAAAGAAAGAAGACTTTAGAAAAGTAGAGGAGCTAACCAGAGAGGCATTTTGGAACTTATATGTACCAGGCTGTGACGAACACTATCTGGTTCATGTAATAAGAGAGCATCCTGACTTTATTGCGGATATGGACTTTGTTGCAATTTTAGATAAAGAAATTGTTGGGAATATTATGTTTACCAAGTCCCGCTTGGTAAATGAAGAAAATGAAAGTATAGATGTATTAATACTGGGGCCAGTTAGTGTATTACCTAAATATCAAAAAAAGGGAATTGGCTCTAAATTGATTCAACATTCTATAAAGAAGGCAATAGAAAAAGGTTACAAAGTTATTGTGTTAGAAGGTCATCCTTATAACTATTGCAAACATGGATTTAAAGGGTCTAAAAGCCTTAATGTTAGTGACCAGGAGGGCAGATATCCTTATAGTTTAATGGTGCTTGAATTAGAAGAAGGATTCTTAAAGAACCATTCATGGAAGTACTATCCAAGTAATGCATATNAAATAGATGAGAATGAGGCCAAAGAATTTGATAAACAATTTCCGCCTAAAAAAAAGGCTTATCAGCCCTCTCAAGAAGAGTTTAATATTGCATGTAATGCATATATCGAAGACTTATAGAGAAATCTATAAGTCTTTTTTCTTATTTTGCTGCTTATATGAGTAAAAATTAATACTGTTAATATAATAAGAAATCAAGAGCTAGTTAATTATGTATATTTATGGTAGAGAAAAATTAAATTTCTTATTTATTATTTAAAAAATTATGATAGAATATCTATGTATTAATTTACCTAATTTGAAACTTGAAGAATAATATGGAAGGGAGTGCACATATTACTGTAATAATACCGGTATTATATTTTTAAGTTATTATATTTAAGAAATGAATAATGAAATGGATAAAATTATTAGGAGGAATTTTATGAATAAAAGTTATTATAGGAAATTATTTTTTTATTTTAGTTTACTTTTTTTAATTAGTGTTGGATTGACTGCTTGTGTTCAAATGGGAAATCCAAGTGTATCTAATGATGAAAGCTTATATTCAGAATTAGAAGAAGTAGAAAGTATTGCTAAGGATAAATTAGAAGATCAAGAAAGCATTGCTAATGATAAACTAGAAGAACAAGAAAATATTGACAATAATGAATTAAAAGAAGCAAACGAAAATATTAACATGGACAAAATGGTTAATTTACGGGAGAGTATCATTAGAAATGTACTTAAAGTTGATAAAAGAGATAATGAGCTAATTGTTACAGGAGAATATGATTTAGATAAGGACGGGAAAAATGATTCTATAGAAGCTAAATTAATATATTGGGAAGAGTCTATATTACGGATTAATAATACTGAGCTCTTAGCAAGTTATGACTGTCCTTTTAATGCATATTTAGTTGACCTTGTTAAAGATGACAACTTTATTGAAATAGTCATTTATGATGATGGTCCAAGTGCAGATCCTAAGTCAAATTTTTACAGATATGATGGTTCAAATATTTATCATTTAGGTACTTTTGAAACAGATATTGATACAGAAGATACAATATATAGTTTTTATGGGAATGTTTTAACTGACGAGATAGGAAATTTTTTACCACCTCATTGTGTTGCGAAGTTTGTTACTCCTAATATAGTAAAGGGTTATTATTCAATAGAAAATAACGAATTTGTGTATCATACCATTGACTATAAAAAGTATCTTGCAGATGAATACAGTATTGCAGAGGATTTTAATGCTTTTTTTATTGAACAAGACATTGATAAAGACTTGGATACTGATGCGCTATTACTTACATGGGATTCTGAAGAATTAAAAGAATTCAAGAAGGGAGAAAAAATAAAAATAATTGTTATTGGTGATTATTGGTATGGTGTTGAGCGTCAGGATGGAACAAGAGGGATTTTATATTTTTGGATAGGAGATTAGTATTATAAATAGACTAGGTATAATCCTAGTCTATTCTACAGTGCTGATAAGTATTTGCCTTAGTTGGCACTATAGAATAAAAATTTATAAAACAAGTGAAAATATGTATCAATATAATTAAAAATGTGATAATATATAAAAATCTAATATTAGCAAAATATAGCTAACATCTGCTTATTAAAGGTTGAAAATTTTAGGGGGACGAACTATGGTAAAGATTAGACATGCCGATATATCTGAAAAGCATAAAACATATGAATGGCTTTGTTTATCTGATACAGCATCGATGCACATGGGAGAACCAGATTTCCCTAATAATCCTATTCCTAGCTGGGAAGAGTTTAACGAGGGATTTGAAGATTTTTATTATCAAGAAGAAACAAGAGAAAAAGGTTCTGTAATGATAATTCAAGATGGTGATGAAGAAATAGGCTGTGTTTGCTATGCTTGTTTTCATCTTAAACCACAAAAAGCAGAATTAGATATTTGGCTTAAAGAAAAAAA
>JGI24707J26582_10002143_pt1 | contig 15088 bp, 16 predicted proteins | sample BioPla1DNA1_FD_26582 | JGI IMG/M metagenome (IMG submission 26582) | reverse complement strand
GCATATCCTTCAGGAGATAATATGGAATAAACACTATGTTCTAACATCCAGACTTGATCCGCTACTCCCAGTGCCAAAGCACCTCCACTTCCTCCTTCACCAATAATAATGGAGATAATAGGAGTTTTAAGCCTAGACATTTCTAATAAATTTCTAGCAATAGCTTCTCCTTGTCCTCGTTCTTCTGCACCAATTCCACAAAATGCTCCTGGAGTATCTATAAAACAGATAATAGGTCGATGAAATTTTTCTGCCTGTTTCATAAGACGTAAAGCTTTCCGATATCCTTCAGGATGAGGCATTCCAAAATTACGTTGAATATTTTCCTTTGTATCTCTTCCTTTTTGTTGACCAATAACCGTAATAGGTATTTCTTCTAGCCATGCTAATCCACCTACTATAGCCGGATCATCCCCAAAAAATCGGTCACCATGAAGTTCTATAAAATCATTGAAAATATAGGTTATATAATCGAAAGCTGTAGGTCGCTCCATCTTTCGAGCTAAATTCACTTTTTCCCATGCGGTTAATTGATTATAGGCTTGTTCTTTTAATTCTTTTAACTTTTTTTCCATTTTAGCTAATTCTATTGATAAGTCTACATCTTGTTGTTTTGAAAATAACCGAAGTTCTTCTATATTTTTTTTCATTTCTTGAATCTGAATTTGAAATTCGGATATACTCATACATGCACCTCCTGATGAAGTGCTAATATCTTTGTGATCATTTTTTTCATTTCTTTTCGTGGTACAATCTGATCTACAAATCCATGTTGAAGTAGGCATTCAGCCGTTTGAAATCCATCGGGTAATTGTTGACCAATGGTTTGACGAATGACTCTAGGACCTGCAAAACCAATCAATGCTTCTGGTTCAGCTAAAATAATATCACCTAACATAGCAAAACTAGCAGTAACCCCTCCTGTTGTTGGATCGGTTAATACAATGATAGAAAGAAGACCTTCTTCCTGATGTTTTGCCAAAGCAGCAGAAGTTTTAGCCATTTGCATTAAGGAAAAAATTCCTTCTTGCATCCTTGCTCCTCCTGATGCGGTAAATAAAATAATAGGAAGTTTCTGTTTAGTCCCTTCCTCTATTGCTTGAGTCAATTTTTCACCTACTACGGTTCCCATACTCCCCATCAAAAATCGGCTATCCATCACTCCAAAAACAGTTTTATATCCCTCTATCTGTCCTTTCCCTATCAAAATAGCTTCTTTTAACTCTGTATTTTCTTGAAGCTTTTTTACCTTTTTTTCATATTCTTTATCTTCTAAAGGATTTTTAAAAAGAATATCTTCACCCCAAGACTCAAAAGTATTTGGATCTATCATTTGTTGAATTCGTTCGGGAGCTGATAAACGAAAATGATATCCACAATCTGGACAAACTTGATATTGTTCTTTTAAATCGTTAGCATATAAAATCTGCCCACATTTTTTACATTTTTGCCACATTCCATCTGGAATGCACGGTTGAATGTCCTGTTGCATATCCAGGGACGCACGGGGAGGTTGAGCTATTTGTGGCTTTTGAGGCATGGTAATATATTTAGTTTTTTTAAAAAAGCCTCCCAACATAGAACTCACCTCGTTTCAATAAATCCAGTATCATATTCTCCTTTTTGAAAATTGATATCATGTAAAATATCATATTGAAAATCAATATTCGTATGAACTCCTTGAATGATAAATTCTCCTAGCGCTCGTTTCATTCGCAGAATTGCTTTTTCTCGATCTTCTGCATAAACAATTAATTTTGCAATCATAGAGTCATAATAAGGTGGTATTGTATAACCATGATATATAGCGCTGTCTACTCGTATTCCTAAACCTCCTGGAATATAAAGCTCTGTAATTGTTCCAGGAGAAGGCATAAAATTTTTTTCTGGATTTTCTGCATTAATACGGCATTCAATAGCATGACCATGAAAATGTATATCTTTTTGTTTATAAGAAAGAGGAAAACCAGCTGCAATTTTAATTTGTTCTTCAATTAAATCTAAACCTGTTACCATCTCTGTAATGGGATGTTCTACTTGTATTCTTGTATTCATCTCCATAAAATAAAATTTTTGGGAAGCATCCAATAAAAATTCAATCGTACCTACGCTTTGGTAACCTATCGTCTTCGCTGCTTGAACCGCTGCTTCTCCCATAACCTGACGCAAATTAGATGTCATCACTGGACTCGGGGTTTCTTCCATTACCTTTTGATGTCGTCGTTGAATGGAACAATCTCGTTCTCCTAAATGAATGACATTTCCGTATTGATCTGCTAAAATTTGAAATTCAATATGACGTGGATTTTCAATATACTTTTCCACATACATCGTAGAATTTCCAAAGAAACTTTGCGCTTCTTTTTGTGCTAAAGAAAAGACTTTCATAAATTCTTTTTCATTTTGAGCAATACGCATCCCTTTTCCTCCGCCTCCTAAGGAAGCTTTGATCATAACAGGAAATCCTATTTCTTTTGCTATTTGAAATCCTTCTTTTGCTGATTCAATAGCACCATTCGAACCTGGTACCACAGGTATCCCTGCTTTTATCATCGTTTCTCTTGCTTGAGATTTATTTCCCATCTGATCCATATGTTCTCCTTTGGGTCCAATAAAGATAATATTACATTCACGGCACATTTTAGCGAACTTACTATTTTCTGATAAAAAACCAAATCCAGGATGAATTGCTTCTGCTCCTGATAAAACAGTAGCACTGATAATATTTTCTATGTTCAAATAACTATCTATCGTTTTNGCTGGTCCTACGCAAATCGCTTCATCGGCCATCTGTACATGAAGGGCATTGTGATCTGCTTCTGAATAAATAGCTACTGTTTCAATACCCATTTCTCTACAAGTTCGAATAATACGTACAGCAATTTCGCCTCGATTTGCAATGAGAATTTTTTTAAACACAAGGATCCCTCCTACTTTTTATCCGATAACAAAGGTCATTTCTGCTTCAGCTGCTTTTTCATTTTCCACAAAAGCTATCCCTTTTCCAATACCAATAGATCCTCGCATTTTGATAATTTCTACTTCTAATCGAAGTTGATCACCTGGAATAACCTTTCTCTTAAATCGAACTTTATTCATACCTCCAAAATAAGCGGTCTTTCCCTTAAAATCCTCCACACTTAATAAAACTACAGCTCCTACTTGTGCTAAAGCTTCTACAATTAATACACCTGGCATAACCGGTTCCATAGGAAAATGCCCTTGAAAAAAATCTTCATTAATGGATAGATTTTTTAATCCAACCCCTTTTTTCCCTGCTTCTATCGAAATGATTCGATCCACAAGAAGAAAAGGAGGGCGATGAGGAATAATTTTTTGTATTTCTTGAACATTCATCTTATTACCTCCTACTATTTAAGAACAAATACGAAATAAAGGTTGACCATACTCTACGAACTGTTCATTTTCTACGAATATTTCTACAACTTCTCCTTCCATATCACTATCTATTTCATTCATTAATTTCATCGCTTCTATGATACAAAGAATATCCCCCTTTTTAACCCGATCTCCTACCTGAACAAAAGGAGGTGAGTTAGGATCGGGAGCTCCATAAAAAGTACCTACCATAGGAGAAGAAATAATCGTACCTTCTTGGATAGTATTTTCAAATTGTACTGAATTTTGTTGAGTTTCTACCGGTGCATCTATTACATTCTCTTTATTTTGTACTACTGGATCTTGATTATTATGAATAAGTTGAAATCCCTCTTTTTTTGAAAAAGAGTTTTCTTTTTTCATTATAATACGAAAACCTTCCCACTCTATTTCTACTTCATGTAATTGGGAAGAACTCACCGTTTCTATTAGTGATTGTATCTCTTTATAATTCATATTCTTCCTCCTCATTCTATCCATTTCTTAAAGACTAATGTTCCATTATGTCCTCCAAATCCCAAGGAATTCGATAAAGCATAAGATAATTCTTGCTTACGTCCTTTATTAGGAACATAATCCAAATCACAAGCAGGATCTAAAGTTTCGTATCCAATCGTAGGAGGAATAAAACTTTCTTGTAACGCTTTAAGACAAACAATAGATTCTACCGCTCCAGCAGCTCCTAATAAATGTCCTGTCATAGATTTAGTAGAGCTAATTGGAATTTTATACGCCTGTTCTTGAAAGACGGTCTTGATCGCATCAGTCTCAAATTCATCATTGTAAAGTGTCGACGTACCATGTGCATTAATATAAGAAATATCATAAATATCAATACCTGCTTCTTCAATTGCTAACTGCATGGATCTAGCTCCTCCCTCTCCTTTAGGTGCGGGAGATGTCATATGATACGCATCACAAGTCGCCCCATATCCAACAATTTCTCCATAGATCTTACTTCCTCTATTGAAAGCATGTTCTAAAGTTTCAAGTATCAAAATTCCTGCTCCTTCTCCCATGACAAAGCCATCTCGATGGGCATCAAAAGGACGTGAGGCAGTATATGGATCCGGATTGGTACTAAGTGCTGTTAAAGAAGTAAAACCGGCAATGGATATCGGAGTAATCGAAGACTCTGCTCCTCCTGCAATCATAATATCTGCTTCTCCATGTTGAAGAATGCGATACGCTTCTCCAATACTCTGAGTACCCGTTGCACAAGCAGTCACCACATTGGTACAAATTCCTTTGGCTCCGAAACGAATAGCAATATTACCTGCTGCCATATTCGTAATAATCATAGGAATAAGTAAAGGTGAAACACGATGAGGCCCTTTTTCCAATAATCTTTTATGTTCGTGCTCGATCGTTCCGATGCCTCCAATTCCTGATCCTACTACTACACCAAAACGATTGGCATCTATTTTATCCATATTGAACTCTGCATCTTCTACCGCTTGTACTGCTGCACCCATAGCAAGCTGACTATAACGATCCATTCTTCTAGCCAATCGACGATCCATATATTGTTGTGGATCAAAATCTTTCACTTCTCCTGCTACTTTTACTTTATAATCTGTTGTATCAAAGGCTTCTAAAAGTTGGATTCCACATTTTCCTTGAATTGTATTTTTCCAAAAAGTCATTACATCATTTCCTAAAGGATTAATTGTACCTATTCCTGTAACAACGACTCTTTTTTTCAATGAAATTCTCCTTTCTATGCCATCACCATACCACCATCTACATGAAAGACTTGACCTGTAATATAATCTGCTTTTTCAGAAACCAAAAACTCAACTAAATAAGCTACTTCTTGAGGTTTTCCAAAGCGTCTTAACGGAATATATTCTAAAAGCTGTTTTTTAATTTTATCCGATAATACTTTTGTCATAGCAGTATCAATAAATCCAGGAGCAATTGCATTAACGGTAATTCCACGTAAGGCAAATTCTTTAGCTGCTGTTTTCGTAAGTCCAATCAATCCTGCCTTAGCTGCTGCATAATTAGCTTGCCCTATATTCCCCGTAACACCTACTATAGAAGCAATAGAAACAATCTTACCAGAACGTTGTTTCATCATAATTTTACCTGCTTGTTGTATACAATAAAAANCTCCTGTTAAATTGGTATCTAGTACTTTTTTAAAATCTTCTTCCTTCATTCGAATCAATAACGCATCTTTTGTAATTCCTGCATTATTCACTAAAATATCCAATCGTCCCCATTGATCAATAATCGTATTCATCAATGTAGTTACTTCTTTCAACGAACTGATATTTCCTTGTAATGCAATTGCTTGACCTCCTTGGGCTTGAATTTCTTTAACAACTGATTCTGCTCCTTGTTGATCTTTGTAATAATTGACTGCCACCAAAGCTCCTGATTTTCCTAAGGTTAATGCAATCGATTTTCCAATACCTCCACTGGCTCCTGTTACTAAAGCCACTTTTCCCGTTAGCATATCTTACCTCCCATAGCTTCTACTGTCTTTTCTAATGTGGATAAATTTTCAATGGATAAAATGTGAACACTAGAATCTATTTTTCTAACAAACCGGCTTAATACTTTTCCCGCTCCTATTTCTATAAAACAATTGATTCCTTCTTTGAGCATACGTCGTATACTTTTTTCCCAAAGGACAGGAGACATTACTTGTTTAGCTAATATATTTTTTACTTGACTCGCATCTGTAATATATTCTCCCGTCGTATTTGTTATATATGGTATTTGAATAGTACCTATAGCTATTTTTTCTAACTCTTTTTTTAATTGTTCTGCTGCAGGTTTCAACATAGCTGTATGAAAAGGAGCACTAACATCTAAAAGAATAGTTCTTTTTGCTCCTGCTTCTTTTGCTACTTTGCAAAGAGCTTTTACTCCTTTTATTTCTCCACCTACTACAATTTGTCCAGGACAGTTAAAATTAGCTGGTGCTACCCATCCTTGATCTTTTACTTGTTGACAAAGTTCCTGTACGATCATTCCCTCTAAACCTAAAACAGCGGCCATTCCTCCTATTCCTTGTGGAACGGCTTCTTGCATATATTTCCCACGTTTTTGAACGAGCGCTACTGCAGTAGAAAAATCAAATCCTCCACTACATACTAAGGCTGTATATTCTCCTAAACTAAGACCTGCTGTTACATCTGGTTGAATCCCTATACCTTTCAGTACCTCTAATATAGCTACGGATACAGTAAGTAAGGCAGGTTGGGTATACTCTGTTTGATCTAATTGACTTTTGGGTCCTTTAAAACATAGAGTGGCTAAATCATAACCTAATATTTCTGACGCTTGATGAAAAATTTCTTTTGATTTTGGGTATTGCTGATAAAACTCTTCTCCCATTCCTATATATTGAGCTCCTTGTCCGGGAAATAAAAAGGCTATTTTCCTTGCCATCTTTGCCACCCCTCTTGCATTATTATTTTCATTTCTTTCATTATTTCTTCGATAATTTCTTCGCAGGTTTGTTCTTTTTTAATTAATCCCGCAATCTGACCAGCCATAATTGAACCGTTATCCATATCTCCTTCCATCACNGCTCGTCGAAGAGCACCTTTTCCTAGTTCTTCAAATGCACTGGCAGGCTCTTGATTTTTTTCCATATTTAACAATTTACGAGATAAAGGATTTTTTAAAATTCGCACAGGATGACCGGTAGGCCGACCAGTTACAACGGTATCAATATCTTTAGCACGAAGTACTTTTTCTTTATATTTTAAATGAATAGCACATTCTTTTGCTACTAAAAATCGAGTTCCCATCTGTATACCCGAAGCGCCTAACATAAAGGTAGCAGCCATTCCTCGTCCATCTCCTATACCACCGGCCGCAATAATAGGAATCGATACGGCATCTGCTACTTGGGGAACTAAAGCCATCGTTGTTAACTCACCAATATGCCCTCCTGCTTCATTTCCTTCCACAATAAGAGCATCCGCTCCATAACGTTCCATTCGCTTAGCTAAAGCAACCGAAGGAACCACAGGAATAACAGTTATACCATGGGCTTTCCAAAGTTCCATATATTTTCCTGGGTTTCCTGCACCAGTAGTGATTATTTTAATTCCTTCTTCACATACCAAATGAGCCACTTCATCTGCATTTTCACTCAGTAACATAACATTCACGCCAAAAGAACGATCTGTTTTTTCTTTGGTTTTTCGTATTTCTTCTCGAACTACTTCCACAGGAGCATTGGCTGCTGCAATAATCCCTAGTCCACCAGCATTAGAAACAGCAGAAGCAAGGGAATGATTCGCAACCCAAGCCATCCCTCCTTGCAAAATAGGATATTTAATATTGAGTAGCTGGCAAATGTTAGATTGAAACATCAGCTTTTCCTCCCCAAAATTTATTATTATTTATTCGCTTCAATATAAGAAACAGCATCTCCAATTGTTTTAAGCTTTTCTACANCATCATTGGATATTTCAATTTCAAATTCTTCTTCCAANGACATAACAATTTCAAATAAATCTAGAGAATCCGCATCCAAATCATCTTGAAAAGAAGTTTCCATCATCAATTCTTTTTCCTCTACCCCTAATTGTTCTACTACTACTTTTTTTACTTTTTCAAATATCATTTTTAATTCCTCCTATTATTTTTTATTTTTACCAAGTTAAAAGTATTGCCCCCCAAGTTAACCCACCTCCAAAACCTACTAGGATTAACTTTTCACCTTTTTGTAATATATTCTGTTCTCTCATTTCGTCTAATGCTATAGGAATACTTGCTGCTGAAGTATTTCCATAACGATGAATATTACTATAGAACTTTTCTTGGGGTATTTTCATCTTTTTAGCTACACTTTCTAAGATTCGATCATTCGCTTGATGAAGAATAATATGATCCATCTCTTCTACTCCATAGTCACCTTCTTCCAATACCTTTTGAATACAATAAGGTACTCTCTTTAACGCAAATTGAAAAACTTCTTTCCCCTTCATTGTCATCTTAGGAAAAACTCCTTCAGTAGCTTTTTTAAATAGCTCCCTTCTATGCATGGGATTCTGCAAAGGCCATCCTTCACATTGTAATAAATCATGTCCTCGGCCATCCGAACCAAGATAAATAGATTCTATTCCTTTTTCTTGACTTTGTTGTATCACAACCGCTCCTGCTCCATCACCAAATAAAACACAAGTGCTTCGATCCTGCCAATTCATTACTTTCGAGATCGTTTCTGCTCCTATCACTAAAGCACAATTATAAAGGCTGGTCTTTAAAAATTGAGTAGCCACAGAAAGTGCATAAATAAAACCAGAACATGCTGCTGATAAATCAAAACAAGCCGCTTGATGGGCTCCTAAATAATGTTGAACTAAACAAGCAGTAGAAGGCATAGCCCCGTCTGGCGTCATCGTAGCTACAATAATCAGATCAATCTCTTTTTCAGAAATTCCTGCATTGATCATCGCTTTCTTTGCCGCCTTTGCTGCTAAATGTGAAGTATTCTCGTTAGTAGCAATATATCTTGTTTGAATCCCGGTACGAGTGCGAATCCATTCATCTGTCGTATCTACGAGGGAAGATAAATCTTCATTGGTTACTTGTTCTTCGGGAATATAACGTCCTGTTCCAATAATACAAACTTCGCTCATCACTTCCCTCCTTTGCCTTCTTTATCCAAGTGATATTTTTCTTTTAAAAATTGATGTAACTGTTCTAAAGAATGGATCAGTAATTGTTGATCTTGTATCTGTAAATCCTGTACCATATATTTAATCATATCGGTATGAAACTTTTCATGAATACGATAGGCTAGTTTCCCTTTTCTTGTTAACTGTATTTGAACAATACGGCGATCTTCTTCTCCTCTTTTTCTTTCTACATAACCTTTTTTAACTAATTTTCGAATGGCAGTCGTTAATGTACCTACGGTAATATCTAAATCATTCGCTACTTCTGACATTGTTCGAGGTTGGTACAAACCAATGGCTTCAATGGTATGAATTTCTGTAATAGAAAGATCATTAAATTTTCCATCTTTTAATGCTGTTTGCTCAATATTTAAAATATCATTGAAAAGTTCTACTAAAAGTCCATTTAAGACTTGTATTGCTTTTTCCATATATACCCTCCCTTCTCCATATCTTCGTTCATATCTTAATGAAAGAGTACTATGATTGATTTAGAGAATCTACTAACTCCTTGATTAATTCTTTGACTGTCATCATCTTTTTTATACGACAAACACTACTACCAGCAAAAAATAATCCTTTCATCACATTCCCTCTCGCTGCTTGAATCAAAGCTTCAGAAATACAATAAGGAGTTTCTTGGGGCTGACAAGTTTTCAGACATCCAAGACAACGTTGTACAGGAACTTTTTCATTCTCCATTTTTTTAATAAAGGGGGTATATAAAACCCGCCCTGGTAGTCCTACAGGACTTTGGATTAACTTAAGATTGTTCGAAGAAACATTGATATATTGCTCTTTAAAAGAAAAGGGAGCATCACATTCTTCTGTCGCAATAAATCGAGTTCCCATTTGTACTCCAGAGGCCCCTAATTTTAAATATTTTTGAATATCTTCTCCTGTAAAAATACCTCCTGCTGCAATTAAAGGAATCTTTTTTCCCTCTATTTCGAAAGGATGTATCGCTTTTTTTACTTCTTGTAAAATCACACTAAGATTGGTATTTTCCTGTTTTTTTCTTAATTGATCAAAAGTAAATCCCAAATGCCCTCCTGCCTCAGGGCCTTCTACCACAAGAGCATCCGGAAGATAGTCATATCGACGTTGCCATAATTTTGTAATCACTACTGCTGCTTTAGCTGAAGAAATAATAGGAACAATCTTTGTTGCACTTCCTTTTACAAAAGCAGGTAAATCTACCGGAAGTCCAGCACCTGAAAAAATAATATCTATTTTTTCTTCTACTGCTACTTTGACTAAATCTGCATAATGATTAAAAGCAGTTAAAAAATTAATTCCTATAACCCCTTGTGGACTTTGCATTTTTGCTTTTTGAATTTCTTTTTTTAAAGCACGTATATTCGCCTTTGTAGGATTTTGATAAAAATCAGGTTCTCTAAATCCAATATGAGTGCCAGAAATAACACCGATTCCACCTGCATTTGCTACTGCAGAAGCTAAATTAGATAGAGAAACACCTACTCCCATTCCTCCTTGAACAATAGGAACAGAAGCCGTTAAAGAACCAATTTGTAGAGGTAATAGAAACATAAAACCCTCTCCTTATTATTTTCCATTTCAAATACTTTGACTTTCAAATAGTTTGATAATCAAAGTATAATGGTTTTTTATTCTTTTGTCAATCATTTTTAAATAAAAAAGTGTTGGACTGATCCAACACTAAAAATAATTGATTTTATTTTATTAATGAAATTTAGAAAAGATACATAGAAACTACACCGAGTACCGCTGAAATACCAATCATTAAAATAGGATGTATTTTAAAACGAAGNATTCCAATAAAAGAAATAATACAAATCGCAATACTACTAAAATTTAAAAATCCAAAAAGATCTTTTATTCCTGCTAAAGAAACTTCCCAATGAAAAAATGCTGTTTTCCCAACAAAAACAGTAGCTGTTGTAATTAATCCTACAATAACAGGACGAATACCATAAAAAATCATCTTATTAACGGGATGATCTTGATATTTGAAAAAAATCTGAGATACCAATAAAATTAATAACAAAGAAGGTAATGCTACTCCTATAGTAGCAATAATTCCCCCTAAAATTCCCGCTGTCTTATAGCCTACAAAAGTAGCTGAATTTACTGCAATAGGCCCTGGCGTCATTTCTGCAATAGCAATAATATTAGAAAACTCGGTAGCTGTCATCCATCCATGACTTTCTATTTCTTTTTCAATTAGGGGAATCATGGCATATCCCCCTCCAAAACTAAATAATCCTAGTTTAAAAAATGTGCAAATTAACTGAAGGTATATTTTCATTCATTATCTCCTCTTCCTTTTATGATTTCTTCTACTTTATCTGGCATGATTTTCATCACTAAAAGACCAATAAGACCTCCTGAAATAATCATAAAAATAGGATGTAGATCCATAATTAAAATACAAAGAACGGTAATTAGCCAAAGAAGAACTGTTAATTTATCTCGAAGAGCCTTTTTTGATAAAGAAAAAGCTGCTACTCCAATGAGGGCTACAACACAAGAACGAACTCCTAATAAAGCAGCTTGTATAATAGGATTATCTTGAAACCTTCCAAATACACTTGCAATCAATGTAATAATAAACACTGAAGGAAGGATAACTCCTATATTCGCTGCTATAGCTCCTTTTCGGCCTGCAATTTTATATCCAATAAATGTTGATGAGTTAATGGCTATCGCTCCTGGAATGGACTCAGCTACAGCAAATACATCAATAACTTCTTCTTCTTTAATCCATTTTCTCTTATGCACTACTTCTTCTTCAATAAGAGGAATCATGGCATATCCCCCTCCAAAAGTAAACGCTCCCAATTTAAGAAAAATGAAAAAAATTTCTTTTAATTTTTTAAAGCTCACTTCTTCCGTCATTATTATTTGAGCGTAAAACGCTCTTCCTCCTTCCATTATAAAAAAATACAACTCTATATTATAAATTCTATTTTAACTTTCAAGAAAAATTCTTTCTTTGTAAAAATACAACGTCCTCGTTTCCTATAATGAAAATAGGCCTACGAGGACGAATCCTATTTGATCAAAATCTAAACTTTTTTATTGGTAATCCTAATTTTCCTTTTTTGATTGAATATACTTATGAATTCCTTGAGCTGCCTTTTTACCTGCTTCCATAGCTAAAATAACGGTTGCAGCTCCTGTTACTGCATCTCCTCCAGCAAAAACACCTTCCTTTGATGTTTGCCCTGTTTCATCTGCTACAATACAACCCCATTTATTTATTTCTAATCCTTCTGTAGTAGAAGCAAGTAAAGGATTAGGAGAAGTACCTAAAGACATAATTACAGTATCTACTTCTAGTAAAAATTCAGATCCTGGAATAGGTTTGGGTCTTCTTCTCCCTGATTCATCAGGTTCTCCTAATTCCATTTGAATACATTTCATTCCTGTTACCCAACCTTCTTCATTTCCAATAATTTCTATGGGATTCGTTAATAGCTTAAATTGTACTCCTTCTTCTTTTGCATGATGAACTTCTTCCAATCGAGCAGGAAGCTCTTCTTCCGAACGTCGATAAACGATATAAACTTCTGCACCTAATCGTAAAGCAGTTCTAGCAGCATCCATGGCAACATTACCGCCACCTACGACAGCTACTTTTTGACCTACTTTAATAGGAGTATCATAATCTTCTTTGAAAGCTTTCATTAAATTATTTCGAGTAAGAAATTCATTTGCAGAAAATACTCCATTATAATTTTCTCCTGGAATCCCCATAAATCTAGGAAGGCCAGCTCCAGAACCTAAAAATACCGCTTCAAAACCTTCTTCTTCCAATAACGCTTCTATAGTAAGTGTTCTTCCAATAATAACATCCGTTTCTACTTTAACACCTAATTTTTTCAAGTTCTCTATTTCATGTTGTACTACTGTATCTGGTAATCGAAATTCAGGAATACCATAAACGAGTACACCACCAGGCTGATGCAATGCTTCAAATATAGTAACATCATATCCTTCTTTGGCTAAATCTCCTGCACAAGTAATTCCTGCAGGTCCTGCACCAACAATAGCCACTTTTATCCCATTATTTTCCTTTGCTTTCCCTACTTCTACATCATGTTCTCTAGCCCAATCTGCTGCGAAACGTTCCAATTTCCCAATAGCAATAGGTTCTCCTTTTTTGCCTAAAACACAAGTTTTTTCACACTGTACTTCTTGAGGACAAACTCTTCCACAAACAGCAGGTAATGCTGTATATTCTGCCAACACTTTAGCAGCTTGTGCAAAATTTCCTTCTGCTATTTCTTTAATAAAGCCAGGAATATCAATAGATACTGGACAATTTCCACGGCATTGAGGTTTTTTACATTGTAAACATCGTTTTGCTTCTTTCATGGCTTCTTCTTCTGTATATCCTAAGCATACTTCTTTAAAATTAGTGGCACGTACTTTAGGGTCTTGTTCTCTTATTGGAGTTCTTGTAAAACGATCCATTAATATTCCCCCCTTATATGACATTTACCATTCTTATGGTGATGATGATGCTCGTGTTCATGCTCTTCTTTTTTATATTGAGCTTGTCGTTGAATTGCTTCATCAAAGTCTACTAAATGTCCGTCAAACTCTGGACCATCTACACAGGCAAATTTTGTTTCGCCTCCAACGGTTACACGACAAGCACCACACATACCTGTTCCATCTACCATAATAGGATTTAAACTCACAACCGTAGGAATTCCTAATTTTTTTGTTAAAATGCATACAAATTTCATCATGATCATAGGACCAATAGCAATAGCTTGATCATATTGTTTGCCTTGGTTTTTGACTAAGTCTTCTAAAACATCTGTTACACGCCCATGATAACCATAACTACCATCATCAGTTGATAAATGTAAATTACCAACCTTACTCATTTGCTCTTCTAAGATTAATAATTCTTTGGTTCTAGCACCAATAATAATATCTACATCTATACCATGTTCATGCATCCATTTTGCTTGAGGATAAACGGGAGCCACTCCTACTCCACCAGCAATAAAAACAATTTTTTTCTTTTTTAATTCTGAAAGATCTGCTTTTGTAAATTCAGATGGAACGCCTAAAGGTCCTACAAAATCTGCAAAATAGTCCCCGGCTTGATAAGCTTCCATTTTTTTCGTAGAGGATCCTAGGGCTTGTACTACAATACTCACTGTACCCTCTTCTCTATCATAATCACAAATAGTTAAAGGAATTCTTTCTCCTTTTTCATCTATTCTAATAATGATAAATTGACCAGGTTGAGCTGATTTTGCTACACGTGGAGCTAAGATTTTCATCAAAAATATATTAGGAGCTAAGTCATTTCTTTCTACAATCTTATACACTGTTTTCCTCACATCCTTATTTTCATTTTTTCTCTTGCACTTGTTGTACTATATTTATACTCTTATGTCAATAATAAAAATAACTTTCTAAATGATTTATGCTAAATCATTTATTTAATCTCTATTATATTACTATACTGCTCATTAATCGAATGTAAAATATGGATTATCTATAATGAATATCAAAGAATATCAAAAAAATTAGTAGGAATATGGAGATACCCCTACTAATAAAAAATAAAACCTTACCGAACCTATATATTACAAATTCATTTTCTTACCAATTAATGTCCTCTCCATAAAAAGCGGCTTTATAAATTTTTGCTACATCTTCTGCAGAACTTTGTCTAGGATTTGTTAAAGTACATGGATCCTCAAAAGCATTTTTAGACATGCGATCTAAAACTTCTTCAAATTTCTTTTCATCAATTTCTACTTCTGTTACCTCTTTCAAATTCAAAGGTATATTTACTTTTTTATTAAGTTCTTTCACAGCTGTTGGTAAATCATCAATGCCTAAAATCTTTTCTANTTCTGTTACTTTATCTGTAGCTTTTCGATTATATTGAATAATATAAGGCATCAAAATTGCATTTGCAANACCATGAGTAATGCCAAATTCTCCACCTATTTTATGTGCTAAACTGTGTACCAAACCTAAAGAAGCATTAGTAAACGCCATTCCTGCAAGTGTAGAAGCAT
>JGI24707J26582_10002142_pt1 | contig 15090 bp, 11 predicted proteins | sample BioPla1DNA1_FD_26582 | JGI IMG/M metagenome (IMG submission 26582) | reverse complement strand
GACCAGAGCTTTGCCATAGCTGCAAAATCCAATGTCAAGGATGCAGCTGCTGAGTTCATCAAGACTATTTCAGATCCCGAGATACAAACCAAGCTGAGTGAAGCGGGCAACCTGGTGGCCACAAATATCGAACCGGATCCGGACAAGGTGAATCCTGTGGCGATGAAAGTCGGAGAACTGCTCAAGGACATGAAAGAGCTGTTCGTGTTCTACGATGTAGGTCTCGGAGCTACCATAGGAAACGAATACAACAACACCATCCAGGCCATCACGGCAGGTCAGTCAGTAGAGGAATCCTTCAAAGCTCTGCAGCAGTTCACCGAGCAGAACAGGGAGGACTAGCAGGGCTGTGTGAATGAGATGAGTGCGGTCAGGGCAACCTGACCGCCAAATCTTGCTTTACATAAGGAGACATGAAATGGATTCGATGATCAGAAACAAAAAATCGATACTGCTTTTTCTGATGCCGGCGCTGCTCATTTACCTGGGGATAGTGGCCGTGCCGGTGTTCAGTACCGTATATTACAGCTTTCACAAATGGAGCCTGGTGGATTCCAGACGATTTATCGGCTTCAACAATTTTGTCCAGCTTTTCACCATCGATAAAATATTCAGCACAAGCCTGAACAACACACTGCTTTTGCTGGTATTGTCCATCGTTATACAGGTGCCGCTTGCGATATTTCTGGCAGTGGCCATATCAGGCGTGACCAGAGGCAAGAGATATTTCAAGACTGTTTTCTTCATGCCAAACATACTGGCAAGCGTGGCCGTCGGTCTTCTGTGGTCATTCATATACAATGCTGAATTTGGTCTTATCAACAGGCTGCTCATTGCCGTCGGGCTCGAGAACCATACAGGACTCTGGCTTGCCGACCAGAAAACGGTGCTGGGATGTATCATGGTGGTCATATGCTGGCAGTTTATCGGCTACCATATGATAATCTACCTGGCTGCCATAGAAAACATACCGCCCAGTCTGATGGAGATGGCTACCATAGATGGGGCTGATTCGTGGCAAAGATTCAGGAACATAACTTTGCCGCTTATACGGCCTATTATAGGCATTGATACGGTTTTGATCGCTACGGGATCACTGCGCTATTTTGACCTTATATATGTTATGTCCAACGGCGGTCCGAACCACTCCAGCGAGGTCATGGCACTTTACCTGTACTATAAATCCTTCCGGGATATGCAGTACGGTTATGGCAGTGCTATTGCCGTAGTCCTGCTGTGTATGTGCCTGATCGTGACAGTGCTGCTGAACAGGCTGTTCAAATCGGAAGAAGTCCAGTTCTATTGAAGAACTGGAGCGCCGGTTCTTTTGACAAGTTTGAAGTATCAATCTTTGGCAAGGGAGAGTTTTTAACAGATGGATCTGTATATGAATAAAGGAAGAACGCTGCCGAAAAGGAAAGCCAGACCGATACAGGAAACGATTACTGTAGCTGTATTGTCACTGGTGTCATTGACGTACCTGTATCCGCTTTTATGGCTCATTATCAACTCGTTGAAAACTGACACCGAAATGTTCATCGATCCATGGTCGGTCATACCGTCTTTCCAGTTTGACAACTATGCAACTGCATGGGTATCAGGGAAAATAGGGACCAGCTTTTTCAATTCGGTGATGGTATCGTTCACTTCGGTGGGTGTGACCATAGTTGTTGCATCGATGGCGGCATTTGCACTGAAAAGATTCAAATGGAAGCTCTCGGGCTTTGTAATGGGCCTGTTTCTCATAGGAGTGATGATACCGATCCACTCTACTCTGATCCCGCTGTTCATGGTATTCAACAAGATCGGGCTGCTGAACAGACACATATCACTCGTTCTGCCCTACGTTGCNTTTGCTCTGCCCACTTCCATCTTCATACTCAGCGGCTTTATGGCTACATTCCCGAAGGAGATAGAAGAGGCTGCCGTAATTGACGGCTGCAGTATGAAGGGCGTATTCTGGAGAATTATTTTTCCACTGTCGAAATCCTCAATAGCGACCATATCGATATTCAACTTTGTCACTGCCTGGAATGAGCTGATGTTCGCGCTGATATTCATGACAAGCGACAGNAAGATGACGTTGCCTGTAAGCCTCACCAGGTTCAAGGGGCAGTACTCCACAAGCTGGACGATACAGCTGGCTGCTGTNGTGATAATGGTACTTCCGAGCCTTATAGCTTATTTCTTCCTGAACGATAAGATAATCAAGAGTCTTACCATAGGAGCTGTAAANGGATAGATCATAAGCTGCATTGCTACGGCTCATCAATAAATCGGACGGGATTTTTCGTCAGGGATGCCGCTTTTCCTGTAAAAATATGAGTTGATCACGTCGCGCCATTCACAGGCATGTGCAGCCTGTTCTTCAAGCCTGGCAAGCACCCTGCCGAAGCAATCGGATCCGATGCGGCCTTCGAGGCTTTTCCACCTGTCAACAAGTTCGGCGGCCCTGGCAGCCCCCTCGAAATGAGAGTCGTATATGTACTGGATCAGCGTNATGCCGGATTTGAGCCTGTAATCGTACTCGACCCTGTGGAAGAAGAGCAGCAGCTCTTCAGGGCATGTTTCAATACTTTCGTATATCGAAGAATTCGGAGGGAAATACTTTCCTGCAAATCCCGTACCGGTGGCGACTGACCTGTCGACACCGATTCCTTTATGGTCGGCTCTGTGATATGTGCCCCATGCTGAGTATTCATAGCCGTCCACATTCGGCCCGTAATGGTGACCGGGATTGACCATCCAGCCGATACCCAGGGGCGTCGTATAGCTCTCGTATATATGATAAGAGTCAAGCAGCATGCCTGTTATCGTATCCGTGACCACAGGATCCCTGCCGAAGGTCTGCATTGTCCACTCCCTTGCTATTTCTTCGGAGGTGAGCCACGGATCCCATGCCAGCCTGCCATAGCAGTAGAGATTGGCCTGGGCCAGGTCATGTCCTGTCCAGTTCATGTCATCACCGATATTGGACACCGCTGCTATACCTGATATCAAGCCGTCCTCCGGCTCTGACAGTAATCGTGCCACAGTGCTGCCCTTGCCACGGCTGTAAGTGTCAAAGTCCAGCACATCTTTCCACATCGGTGCCAGATAACACAGATGTCGCTGTTGTCCTGTGTACTCCTGGGTTACCTGCAGTTCAAGCATATAATTCGATTTTTTAAGCCCGCCTATGAGTGGGGACACGGGTTCCCTGACCTGAAAGTCCATAGGGCCGTTTTTTATCTGAAGGATCACATTATCATCAAAACTGCCGTCGAGAGGCATGAAATTATCATAAGCGGAATTTGCCCTGTCAGTGACTCTGTCGCGCCAGTCCTGTCTGCAGTTGTATACGAAGCAGCGCCAGATCACCAGACCGCCGTATGGCTTGAGGGCAGCAGCCAGCATATTTGCACCTTCTGCATGATTCCTTCCGTACGTGAAAGGCCCCGGGCGGAACTCAGAATCGGCTTTGACGAGAAAACCGCCAAAATCGGGTATGTATTCGTATATCTCAGAAGCCTTTTCACTCCACCATGACCGTACTCTGCTGTCCAGCGGATCAGCAGTGTCAAGACCGCCCAGTTCGATGGGGCTGGAATAATTGATGCTCAGGTAGATCTTTATACCATATTCGCGGAAAATGTCCGCCAGTCTTGCTACTTTGGGAAGTTGCTCCTTCGTTATCAGCCTTGTTTCCGGTCCATGCACGTTGACATTGTTCAAAACGATACTGTTCAGACCGACGGATGCCATCAGACGGGCATAGTCCCTGACTCTTNTCAGATCTGNGGTGATTTGTCCGTTTCTGTAAAAAATAGAATTGCCGGCATAGCCTCTTTCGATGCTGCCGTCCATATTGTCCCACTGATTGAGCATGCGGAGTTTGATGGCCGGATTTTGCACTATATAAGCATTTTTATCGAAAGTTCCGCAAAGGATATGCCTTATGAGTGCGAATACGCCGTACAGAGCACCGGCGCCTGTTTTGGCTGCGATAACAGTGCAGTNGGCACCTCCGGTCTGACAGCTTTTTATGATGAAACCCTCGTTGTCCAGCCTGCAGGCTTCACTGTCAGAAATGTATCCATCCGACTCTGATCCGTTTCCGGTATCGGCGGTTTTCAGTGTTTTTCTCTGCGGGATCAGATGGATAAGCACTGTGTTGCCAGATGTCGGTTTTGAAACCAGTTCCGGTATCTTTCCGGATATGGCTGTCAATGCTTCTTTCAGTTCCTCGACAGCGACTTCAAGCTCCTTTTGTACCGGGTCGGCACAGATGCTGTCGAATAACACGGTGTTTGGATTCGGTTTTGTCCATGTGGCCTGATTGTATACCAGCCAGGCTTTGTAGCCACTTTTATCACAGTTATGTATATTTGTCATGCTAACCCTTTCCCAAGCAGATGTACTCAGCAGAGTGATTACAGTTATAGTTAAAATATATCATCAAAGACCTGATATCAAAGGTCACACAGCCGGTGATGCAGATGCTTTTGTCTGTTTGGATCTCAGTACCTGCCGTAATTCTGTATGGCATACATAACGGCACGCATGCTTGTCAGCAGGCTTCCGTTGTTGATGGAACCGGCAGTTGAGAGATTGAGCCCCCTGGTTTCTCTGGCCATCTCGCAGTCGCGCCTGACTTCCTTTATGATAGCTTCGATGTCATTGTTCATGAATGTGAATGGGGCCAGGCAGCCGTCTATCCTTGTCCGCGGCATGTATTTGCGTATCTCGTCCACGAGCACATTGGGACCGAAATTGCATCCAGTAAGGTTCAGCCTGCCCAGTATCGGAAGGAGATGTGCCATATCAGAATCGGAATGCTGATAGCGGTAATCATCCGGATCNGGACACCACCGGTCGAACACGGCCTTGAGTATCGGATATCCGAACAGTTCATACATCTCAGGTGTCAGAAGGCAGCAGTTGTCATCTGCGAAGCTGAATCCACCCGGGCGGTTCGTTTCATCATATCCCGCTTCTTCATCCATTATCGCTGCCATCTCTGTAATGACTTTGAGTATAACATCTGAGAATCTTTTTGCCAGGTCAGGCTCATCTATGATAAGGAATATGAGATTTTCAGCGCCATAGATAGATGTGGCCAGCGTGACAGGGCCTCGCACATGTCTCATCAGCGGCGGCTTTATCCCATATGTTTCATAGATGCGCTTCTTCTCGCTTTCCCAGTCAGGAGGCAGGATGAACTCACGCAGATCCAGCTTCTCTACTCTGTCAAGCAGCTTTTCCAACTCGGATGGCGTATTGACAGTGCCTTCAAGCCATTCAGAAATGCCGTTGTGTATATATTTTCCTTCAAAGACTTCGCCGATCCTTTTGACATACGGGAANTCCGCATCCGGTTCCGGAAGGGTTTCAGGGAGCAGTCTGCGTCCCACGATCCTTTCAGCCTTGTCATTATACCGCTTGTTGAGCTCGAGCCTTCTTTCACGTGGTGTATGACCCCATGGATTGCCCTCTTCTCCAAGCTCTGCAAATACACATTCCTCGCTCATCCTGATGCCCAGGGCTACCTGTGGTGCATCCGGACTGAAGCAGTTGTCCTTGTGTGCCAGCTCATCGTCCTTCCAGAACTGGTCGAGATCGACATCCAGCATGGCCGCATCTTTTGTGCTCATGGTCACATCCCTCCTGNCAATATGATACAGGTTCGCTTTCAGCCATTCAATGGAACTATTGAAGTTTCTTTGTAATAATTAAGGGTGCTATTCCAGCGGTTCGTTCTCAGGCCAGTCATAACCGGCATTTTCCCGGGTAATGTCGCTGGCACTGCCACCGGGGACTTCCTCATACCATGAACTTCCGTCCTGCAAATCATGATGTTGCCCGCCGCCTGTGACCGGATCATTGCCGTGGCCATCGGATGGCCAGAGCCAGTCGAAGATATCATTGAACGGATCATCGTCCGTTGGTATCGGNGGCGCACCATGTACCGTACAGTATTCACCCGCGGGCAGTTCATACACGACATCCCTCGGAGCCTTTTCGTTGGGTTTTTCAGGCAAATAGGGAATTTCGCGCTGAATGAATACCTTCGTTTCGACTTTGTCTGCCGGGCAGTAGGGTCCCGCCAGCAGGTTGCGCTGCATGGTGTCATGGCTTTCAGTACAGACCTGCGCTTCCACATGTACTGTACAGACATCATCATCACGAGGCTCTGTACCTTTTATGAAATATTCCGTTATTGTGGCATTGCCTCTTGGGTCACGTTTGCACAGCTCTGTTGCCACTTTCCCGGAGTAGATACAGATTTGTTTTTTTACGATGTCATCAGGCATCTCGTTGAAATCCTTCCACGGCAGATCTTCATGCACTTTTTTCATGACGGCTGCCCATATCTTGTGGGCTTGCCACATTTCTTCAGTCTTGACCGGTATTGGCTCGCCGCCTGAGTTGTCATAGCCATACCATACAGCAGCGGCATAGTAGGGGGTATAGCCCACCAGCCATTTGTCGATATTGCTTTGGGTTGTACCAGTTTTTACAGCGACCGGCATGCCTATTACTTCTTCATTGATATTCGATGCTGCTGTACCTGAGTATGGGTACGGTGATGTCCGGCCCCTGGTCACTTCCTGCAGCAGATCTGTCATGATGAAGGCTGTCTGCTCGCTGTATACGATATTTACTTTTACATTTGTCCTGTCGAGAAGCACCTTTCCGTTGCTGTCCTTTACCATTGTAAAGGTTGTGGGCTCATAATACAGACCCTCATGTGCAAAGGGCACATAGGAGGCCGCCAGTTGAAGCGGATTGATGCCCTGCTCCCAACCGCCCAGAACCAGCGAGATATACTTTTCCTTTTCTCTGTCGATACCTGATTTCTTGAGATATTCTATGGAATTATCCGCACCCAGGAAGTCTCTCCACACTACTGCGGCGACTACGTTGACAGAGTTTTTTATGGCGTTGCGTACAGTAGTCAGGCCGTCATACCTGTTGTTGTAGTTGGTCGGATAGNCTCTTTCGGAATCCTTTCCTGTCAGCATATAAACAGCTTTGTCATCGATGACGGTCGCGGCTGTAATAAGCTTCATATCTATAGCGGGGCCGTAGGCCACTATGGGCTTGACGGTGGATCCGGGCTGTCTCTTCATGAGCGATGAGGAGGCCCTGTTGAGTGTGTTGCTGGCTTCTTTCTTGCCATAACCACCATACAGCGCTTTGACATGGCCGTTCTGGACATCGATTATGGCCATGGCCCCCTGCGGATGCTCCAGTTGTCTCCTGGCCGTTTCATTCACCAGGGGGAAATATGTCTCGTCCATGAATACCGAGTCCATGTCTGCCTGGATCTTGGGATCCATCGTGGTATAAATCTCGAGTCCGCCGCCGTATATCATATAATTTGCCATGGTCGCCGATATGTTCATCTCTTCCATCAGAGCCTTGCGGACATCCACGATGACCTGGTCGACGAAATAGCTCTGCACACTGGATACCTTTTGTGATTTGGACTTGGGAGCGTACTTCAGATCCTCCTTGATAGCCTGGTCATATTGTTCCTTCGTTATTTTTCCAAGTTCAAGCATTTTACCGAGTATGACTTCCTGACGCTCCTTGGCGTACTCACGGCCTTTTTCAGTAAAGGGATTGTATTTGGCAGGATTTTTCGTTATCCCGGCCAGCAGCGCGCATTGAGCCAATGAAAGCTCACTGACAGGCTTGCCAAAATATTTNTTGGACGCTGACTGGACTCCGGTGCAGCTGTTTCCCCAGTATCCNAGGTTCATATACAACTCGAGTATCTGCCATTTCTCCAGTTTTTGCTCAAGAAGTATCGCAGCATAGCCTTCCTGGACTTTTCTCTTGATGGAACGCGTCNTATCGCCTGTTATGTTCTTCACGACCTGTTGAGTAATGGTGCTGCCGCCGCGTGTAGCTTCACTGCTTCCGGTGAGTATGCTTTTGACGAACCCCAGGCCTGCGTTTATGACACCCTGGATATCAACACCCGGATGCTGTTCGAAGCGCTCGTCTTCAATGGAAATAATGGCATCCTTGAGATACTGGGGTACTTCCTTATCGGTGACGGGTTCGCTGTCCATATTGTCTCTGCCGGTGAGCTTCTGGATTATATTGCCTTTTGAGTCATAGATCAGAGTTGTCCTGTTGGAAGCCTTGGCAATCAGCTGCTCATCAGTGATAGGCTCTGCAGTTTCTATATATGCATAGACAGCACCGCCTACCAGTCCGGTCAGCGCGCACCCTATCGAAATGACGAAAATGAGGATGCAGGCTATCAACGTCAATGCGAACTTTTTTATAAATAAAGATTTTCTCTGTTTTTTCTGTTTTTCAGGTTTGCTTCGCTTCTTTGCAGTTCCTTTTGAAGCAGATTTTTTTCCGAACTTCATCTTCTCCTCCTTGTCAGAAACAAACAGTTGATACATACTGTACAAGATGTTTAGACTGCTTTATTGTACTGACAGTTCCACAACAAAAATGCTAATACATTATAGCACATTTGGCATTTGACTGTAAAACCGATAAAAATGACACCGCGCTCGGTGCTCAGGTGCCTGTTTATCATACAGTATTATGGAAATAAATGTCAGAGGACAGCTCGGGAAACCGGTATCCCGGAATAAGTGTAATGAGCAGTGCGGGACAACTGTATCCCGGAACAGGTGCAATGTGCAGTGCGGGACGACGGTATCCAGGAATAAGTGCAATGAGCAGTGCGGGACTACGGTATCCCGGAAACAAGAGGCAGGTCTCACACAAGACTCCGGTATCCGGGAAAAGTCTCCAGGTATATTGTGAGGCAACTGTATCCGGCACCTTGTATTGTCGATTCCGATTATATAAAATAAGGATGGATTATAAGCGAAGGGGGTCGTGGGTCTTGCAGATCAAGGTAGGGGAACTTATAAGGGCCAAACGGGAGGAATACAACANATCGCTTGTGGATTTTGCCAGGCAGGTCGACATATCGCCGGGATATCTNTCACAGCTTGAAAACGGCAAAAAAACCAATCCCAGTCTTGAAGTAATGCTCAAAATCGCACAGGAACTTGACTTGGATATCGACTCTCTGCTGGGTCTCGATCAGGAAAGTGAGACACCTGCACTCAGGATCCCTTCGCTGCTGAGGCTTGTCATCGCAAAGGACAGGAATCTCAAGGCTCTCGAAGACAGAGAGATCCAGAGAAAGATAAGCAATTTGCTGGACCGCATACTCCAGAGCAAATATCTGATAGAAGACAGCGAGTTGTACGGATTGTTCCTGGAAGATCTTTATGTACAGACGGAAACCACCCTCAAACGGTATATGTCGATGGAGATATTGAAAAACATGGGCAGGGCATAGCGTATGAAAACATTGGCTGAGCATAGGCCGGAAATTACGGACTGAGCAAAGCCCGGAAATAATCGGCCCGACATACACAGGCAACATATGCAGGGCGAAAGCAGGGAAACCATGTGCCGGACATGGCACAGAAACATTGACCGGGCAGCGGATGTGCACATAGCAGGTTTTTGTCATTTGAAGCGGTTTTCAGGCGAAGTGGGTTTACAGGATGTCGTCATTTTCAAAAAATGAACACGAAACGCCGGTCCGGAATGGGAAATTAAAATATCAGGAGTGTAACCAAAAAAGTCCCTGCAGCATATTATGAACGTAAAGAAAGCTGCATTCCAGTGATCTGATCAGACTGATGCAGCAGGAGGGTCGGCATGCTCAGGAACACCAACCTGTACCGCAGATGGTGGTATGTAAAAAGACGGAACATCAACAGTATCCGTCTGCTGCTCCGCCTTTTGATCACATTGCTCATAATGTGCACTCTTCTGTTGTTTATCCGTATGGATATACTTGCCAGTCTGTTACCTTGACTGCCTTATACGTCAGATACATACCCGGCTGTGCACGTCATCCGCATCTGTACCGATGCTGCCATGATGCTTCTCAGAATTCACCCGACAACTGTTCCGAATTGATCTGACAGCCATCTGTATCCATTCCAAAGCCGATATGATATATCCTGAAAGCCATTCCGAATTCATCCGTCAGGCAATCTGATGTCTCAAGACAGTGATTTGGCTTTATCTGAAAATTGTATGAATACATTCGGCAACTAGTCCGTATTCACCCAACAGCCGCTTCGACGATACTGGACATCTGGTACGGGTCCTAATTGCTTTCCTCGTAGATGTCCTCCAATACACTGCTCTTTTTATAGCTCCTCCTGGGTTTTTCCGGAGCCTTTTCCTCCTGCGCATCCTCAAGCATCTCGCATTTGCCCTGGAACAATGCGCCCTCATCCGCGACAAAGCTGTTTACCTTGATATCTCCGTACAACTTTGCGGTGGAAAGTATCTTCAACAGCCCCCTGGCCAGGATATTTCCTTTTACAGTCCCGGCAAGATGGACATTTCCTGCTTCCACATTTCCTTCAACAGTAGCGCCGTTTCCTATATATGCATCACCGGTGACCTTGATGTCGCCGATCACTTTTCCGTCTACTCTCACAGTGCCCTCAGACTCGATGCTTCCCTTGAATACCGAGTTGCTGCCTACGAGTGTGTCTACTCCTTCACGGAATCCCGCACTTCTCTTTCTCATAGCTTACCTCCTGAGATTTTCTAAATCGATCTTCTGCTGATCCTATCGATGTCAGCTGCCGCTGCAAATATCCATGACGCCGTTTTCCTGTGCCGCATTTATTTTTTCTCCAGATATTCCAGAGGATCGATAGCTGTTCCGTACAACTGGATTTCAAAGTGAAGGTGAGGCCCTGTACTGCGGCCTGTATTCCCTACTTTTGCTATCACTTCGCCCTTTTTGACCTCCTGGCCCGGTTCGACCAGGATTTTTGAGCAGTGACCATATACTGTGACGAAGCCGTTGCCGTGGTCGATCCTGACTGTCCGGCCTGTTGCATATGTGTATTCGGCATAGGTCACCTTTCCGCCTGCCGCTGCCTTTATGGACGTACCAGTATCAGCAGCTATATCCAGCCCCTTATGGAAAGTCCTCTTCCTGGTGAAGGGATCCCTCCGGTAGCCGAACTCATCAGTGATCCTGCCCTGGACCGGCCACAATGTAGGGATGACCTCCATGAATGCATTTATTTTTTCTTCAGCAGCCTCTATATCTGCCTCCGGTATCCCGGATCTGCTGTACAGCAGGGTCAGGCTGTCAAGGGAATCCTTGAGCTGCCGCATGTCGGAGGTGAATGCGGTCTCTGTCCTTTCCGGAACGGCTGATCTTAATGCTTCTCTCTTCCAGGTACTCATCTGTCAGCTGGTTGAACTTCTCGGTGAACTCTTCTATCTTGTCATTCACGACTTCTCTGAATGCTGCACTTTCGTTTTTCAGCGATTCTATCTCTTCTGTTTTTTTACGCAGGAGCATGCTCTGTTCGGCAGTGGTGCCGTAAAGATCGCTGACGTTCTGCCTGAGTGCTTCGTTTTCCCCTAGCAGCCTGGATATGTAAAGGCCGCCAAACACAAATACTGCGATCAGTATTACGAAGAAGGCGACCATCTTGGCGTAAAATGAATTGAATTTCAATACTTTTACACGACTCGATGAATGCGGGACCAGAACTATGGAGAGGTATCTTTTTTGCGCTCTTTTTGCTTTCCCCTTTTTCATATCGAACCATCCTGCAACAATGATAAAACCATCTATTTTTATCTTTTGTACAGTGATGACCGAAAAAAAAGGCACTGAATAATATTCTACAAAGATTCAAATTTTCCTCTTTTTTCGGAAAATATTATCACCCCAATTATTTATATCTGATAACGCTGCCAATGTCAAATCATTTGTCGAGAAAAAATAAAGAGGATTTTGTCCGGCTTTAGCGAATTATATACCTTATTAAGGTATAGTGGCACACCATAAAGTGGTAATTTTGAAAGAGACGCAGAGACAGTAGTAACGGGGATGAAGCGGATGATAAAAATCAGAGCAAAACTGATCCTTGCATTTGCGGCAACCATACTGATATGCTCTATAGCAACACTTGCTGTTACATTCGGCGGCTACAACATGATGGTGTCAGGGATAGCTGCAAGTGCAGACAGCAACAACAGCCGCATCATCAGCGTTCGCGAAATCAGCGGTATGGTACATGAGCAGTACAGGAATATTTCCCGTGCTGTGATAGCAAGAGATGTGTCACTGTTAGATGATCTTGAGACCAGGTATGAGAAAATCGGGCAGGCTGTCACCAGGCTGGCTTCTCAATCAGAAGAAAGTGAACGTGCAGAACTGGAAAAGCTGAGCGGACTGGCCGAACAGTTTGTCCGGATATGCAAAACGGATATCGTCAAAGGGATCGAAAGATCAGACCCTGCAGGATATCAGGGCCTGCTGGCTGACTTCACTTCACGGTATGATTCTCTTATCCAAAAGGAAACTGAATTAAAAGACATGATACTCGGACAGGCTGATGCCGTGGCTGCAAGGCTTGTGAGAGATGCGGAAAGATTGGGCTCACTCTCTTCAGAACAGCTTGAGGTGCTGGGAGAACTTCTGCCGTCAGCCGAGAAGGTGCTGCAGGAGTATAAGTCGGCCATTGATGCCAACCGGAGCTTATTGCTGCTGCGTGATGGTCAGCAGATAAGGATAGGCGAGCTTGAGTCTCAAATAGAAGCACTGCTTGAAGAGATAAGCAGGCTGAAAGCAGAATTGGATGAATTGAAGGGGCAGCTTCTAAGTTATACGGGGCAAAACGCCTCAGGAAGAGCAGCGGCGCAGGCAGGGGCAGGAGTGACCGGTGGAGCCGGTGCAGCTGGCGGGGTTGGTGTGAATGCGGCTGGATTGCAGGCGGGCGCATCATCGGCAGGATTATACGCCAGTGTGCCGTCGGCGGGACTATACACAGGGGCATCGTCGGCGGGATTATACACAGGCGCATCGTCGGCGGGAGTGCAGGATCAGGAATCAATGCTTATGAGCGGGTCAGCGGNGGTTCAGGCGGGACCTTCATCCGGTATTAATGCGGTCTATGACCAGGCCCTTGCTGAAAGTGTACAAGAATATCTCGATTCCGTATTGCTCAAGGGAACGGATATCAGGAGTATAGTCAGTGGTTTGACGGCAGCCGGTAATCAAAAGGCATTGCAGAAGCTGACATCCATCAATGCAGCGATAACATTGACAGCAGAGGCATATGGCAGAGCTCAGGCCGGGATGGCAGCTGGCAGCAGTGAAGAAACAGAGGCATCCAGGGAAGCGGCAAGAAGCGCAGCCGCCGAACTGGAAAGACTGGCATCGGNACCGGGTGCCGAATATGCTGTGCTTGCTGCAGAAGCTGCTAAGGAATGCGGACAGCTGGAAGCGGCGATAGCGCCGTTGGCAGAAGCAAGACGGGCCCTTGAGGACACGGGGCTTTCCGAGAGCTTTGCACANGCATCAGGACTCTATGACCAGCAGATCGAAGTGCTGGGAAAACTGGAAACGTCATACAAGACTTATCTGGCCGATGATATAGAAAGATCTCAAAAGCTCAAGAACAGTTTGCTGCTGACGNTGGCAGGGATAGCTTTCGTATCTCTGTTCATCGGGATGTTTGCGGCACTGTGGCTCTCGGGTAATATACTCGTGCCGATACGAAGCATGACCAGGCTGCTTGATAAAGCCAGCAGGGGAGATNTCACCGGCAGGGTCAGTGACAGGAGACGCGATGAAATCGGTGAGTTAGGCGAAAAGGTCAACATAGTGCTGGACGGACAGCAAAAGATGATAGAACAGGTGAAGGCCACTTCGACCAATATCGGAAAGCTCAAAAACAGCCTTGCGGAACTGTTTACACACAGCAGAGAGAACACCGGGAAAGTATCCAGTGGCTTCAGAAGCATAATGCAGAGCCTGATGGCTGCGATAAGGGCTCCCGGAACCGACAGCACAGCGGCGACTGCAGATGACACAGCCGAAGTGCTCGCTGTTACTACAGGGAAAGCTGTAGAGGAAGGCATGAAGGCCATCGAACTGGCTGCAAGCGGAGAGAGATTGGTCCAGGAAGCGGAAGAAGTGATCCGCAATGTGACAGACACTGTGAAGCAGATAGCCGACTCCATAAATGAACTCGAAGAGTCGTCAGACAAAATCGGCAACATAACAGATACGATTACAGAAATAGCATCCAAGACCAACCTGCTGGCACTCAATGCTGCCATCGAGGCGGCAAGAGCAGGGCAGCAGGGCAAAGGCTTCACTGTGCTGGCGGAGGAGATACGTAAGCTCTCGGAGAGGAGCAATGACGCGGCGAAGGGGATACGTCAGCTGATAAGTGAGATACAGGAAAGGATTCAATACGCTGTTGTGCGCATTGGCGACGGAGTGGCCGGTGTAGATGTGGGGGTAGGCAAGATAAACCATGCCAGGAGCAGCATCCTGGAGATAACAGATGTAATCAGCCAGGTGGTTGAAACCCTCAGGAGCACTGCAAATTCAATAAGCTCCAGACATGAAAATACCGCGGAACTGACGGGAGCAATGAGCACGCTTGAGCAGACGGCAAGCGAGACAGTTGCGTCCGGTGAAGAGATTGATGCGGAACTGGAACTGCAGCAGAAAACGATAAGAGAAATGGAAGCCGTGACGGAAAAACTCGATGAGGTCACAGGCGCCCTAAATGAACTACTGGGTAAATTCCGGATTTAGCCGGCTCAAATATTTCATCAGTGGACGACGGCGCTGTGCGACGAGCGCCGTTGCATGATTTGAGGCACTGCATCAGCCGATGGCGTTGTTTGGCGGATGATGGTGCCTGGATTCTGTACACTTCGCCAGCCGCCAGTACTGTGCGGCGAGCCCTCGGTGCCGGATTTGCGGGCCTCACCGACCGTCAGCGCTGTGCGGCGAGCCCTCGGTGCCGGATTTGCGGTGCCTCACCGACCGTCAGCGCTGCACGATGAGCCCCCGGTGCCGGATTTGCGGGCCTCACCGACCGTCAGCGCTGTGTGATGAATACCCGGCACATGATTCCAGAGGCTTCACCAGCCGCCGGTGTTGCACGATGAGCCTCGGTGCGTGATTCCAGACAGCTGAAACCGATTTTTGGTGATTTTTTGTACCGTTTTTTGATTTCTGGGATAATTATTTGTGCCAGAGCC
>JGI24707J26582_10002140_pt1 | contig 15093 bp, 11 predicted proteins | sample BioPla1DNA1_FD_26582 | JGI IMG/M metagenome (IMG submission 26582) | reverse complement strand
AGGTGAAAATTTAAATGAAAAATTCGACTTCATGGAAGAGCATGGAGTCGTTGGATTTGAACCTGGAGGATGGGGTCTTAAAGATCGTGTAGAAGAAATACAGACTGCTCTGAATGGGCGAAATATAAAAGTGAGTGCTATCTGTGCTGGCTTTGATGGATTTATTCTTTCTACTGAACCCGAGGTAAGACAAAAATGCATAGATACTATGCACGAAATATTAATTGCCGCAGGTCAGTTAGAATCAGTAGGTGTTATTATAGTACCTGCTTTTAATCACCAACAACCAGTTATGCCTCACACACAAGAAACACGAGATTTCTTGTGCCAAGAGTTTGACAAGTTGGGTTCTTTTGCTACAAAACATGGAACAACTGTTATTTTTGAACCTTTAAATAGAAATGAAGCATTTTATATGAGACAAGTAGCAGATGCTGCATCTATTTGTAGAGATATCAATAATCCAGGTGTAAAATGTATGGGCGATTTTTGGCACATGACTGCTGAAGAAACCTCCGATATGGGTGCTTTCATATCTGCAGGTAATGAGTATCTACAACATGTACATATTGCTAGTAGAAAAAGAAGAAGTATGCCAGGTGAAGATGGTGAAGCAGACAACTATATTAATGGATTTACAGGATTAAAAATGCTTAACTACAATAAATACATCAGCTTTGAATGTGGATGTCAAGGTGATAGAAATATTGTAGTTCCTGAAGCTATAAAACTATTACGTGAGCAGTGGGAACTAGCATAATTTTTCATTAGTAAACCGAATAATTGTAGTAGGCAGTATTCTTATTTATAGATTACTGCCTATTCTTTGATATAAAAACACATATGATATAATACCTATTGTTATGGGATTCAAAAGTTTTTTCTCTTCTAAAAAAACATCAATCGTTTTACTATCAATTTATACTATACTATTGATATTAGGGACACTAGTAAACCACTATGTAAGTTTAGATATGGCTAAAATTGCAATTTACTACTCTCCTCTTACTACATTTATTCTAATTCTACTGGTCATTAACTTTTTCTTTTTATTAAAAAACACATCCTATCTAAAACAAAAAAAGATTGCTTTTTTATGCATCCATTTTGCATTGGTTATTATTCTTATCGGTGCTAGTATAACTCATTTGTTTTCTGTAGAAGGGAGCATTCATATAAGAGAAAGTAAAAATACTGATCAATTTTTAATACGAACAAACAAAGCTGAATACTACAAAGAACTTCCTTTTACTTTACATTTAGAAAAGTTTGTATTAACTAACTATCCAGGATCAAACACTCCCTCTTCTTACCAGAGCTACTTAATCATAGAAGATAAACACTCACAAAAAAAGCAACAAGAACTTCTTGAAATGAATAAAATTATTGATTATCAAGGATACAGACTTTTCCAATCTTCATACGACGATGATGAAAAAGGAACTATTATTTCTGTTAGTAAAGATACTTTAGGCAGAAAAGTTACTTACACTGGATATAGCATACTTTTAATTGGTTTTCTTCTGTTTTTTTTCCACAAACATTCAAAATTCAGATCGCTAATTAGATTGTTAAAGCACAAAACAAAACATATTACCCCCCTACTGCTCTTTGTTTTTTGTGTTAATTTGACTACCCAATCTACCTATGGAAACACAAAAAAAACAATAGAAATTCAAAAATCAGCAACATTAAAGGAACACTTAGACTATTTTGCAGCACTTCCTATGCTTTCAAACGATGGAAGAATGATGCCTATACAAACCTTTGCCTCTGAAGTTACTCGTAAACTATTTAAATCAACTTCTGTTGAAGGAGTTTCTCCCGTTCAGTTTTTACTGGAAGTTACTCTATTTCCCGATCTGTGGATGCATAAAAAGTTATTTACAATAGAAAGTAAAGCGTTAGCACAGGAATTTGATTTGCAAAAAAAGGCGGCTTACATTGATTTTTTCACAACAAAAGGTGAATATAGATTAACTATGCATTTAGAACGCATTCAAAGAAAATCCACTAATGAATATAGTGCCTTTGATAAAGAGTTCTTAAAATTAAACGAACAAATTTACATTTTCAATCAACTCATTACACAAGAAAGACTAACTATTTTCCCTAACAGAAAGGATGATAATAAAAGTTGGCATGCTCCTAGTGAAATTTTACCTCATGATTCTAAAAAAATAGAAGAAGAAATACACACATTATTCAACAACTATAAACAGGCTCTTGACATAGCTTATAAAGAAAACAACTGGTATCAAGCAAATACCACACTCGAAGCTATTGCCCAATACCAAAAAGAAAATAGTCTTTTCACTATTGACTTTAACAAGATTAAAGCTGAACTACTATACAATAAACTTGATCCTTTTAATGTATGTAAGTTAGCCTATTTAATACTAGCTTCATTCGTTTTATTATACTCTTTTATTGCATTATTCACTCAAAAAAGAATACAGAATAAGTTTATATTCAACTCTTTTGTTGCCATTACTTGTCTATTTTTTATCTTACATACATTCGGTCTTATACTTAGGGGATATATTGCAGGTTATTCACCTTGGAGCAACTCCTATGAAACCATGATATATATTGCCTGGATTACCATTGGTTCTGGTTTATTACTGAGAAAATTCAGTGACATAACTTATGGCCTTACTCTCTTATTCGGAGGTATCACCTTATTAGTAGCCTCATTTAATTGGCTAAATCCGGCCATAGGTACTTTAATACCCGTACTCAAATCGCATTGGCTTTCCATTCATGTTGCCATTATAGTTTCTGCTTATGGATTTCTAGGAATTAGTTGTTTTTTAGGATTAACAAACACTATTCTTTATTTTATTAATACCAGAAGTATTCATAAATCTTCTTTCCTATTACAACGCATAGAAATACTATCTATTATTAATGAGCTTTCCGTTTACATTGGATTAGCTCTTTTAACTTTAGGAACTTTTGCTGGTGCTGTCTGGGCTAACGAGTCCTGGGGAAGATATTGGGGTTGGGACCCTAAAGAAACATGGGCATTAATTACTATTTTAGTATATACATTAGTTACTCATACCCAATTATTTAAAATGAATAAAAAAGAATGGGCGTTTAATTTACTTACAGTAATAGCGTTTCTAGCTGTTCTTATGACTTACTTTGGAGTAAATTACTGGATGAGTGGTTTACATTCTTATGCCTAGTTATTGTTTTTAACTCACCACTAGCTATAGTATGGAGTTTTTATTATTTGGTTTTCAAACAGATAAAGTAGTTATATAAAGACGTAAGCTCATATAAATAATATGCTTTTAATACAGATAACTTAAAGGTCTAGGGCATGTGAACTGCTTGACTAGGGCATCCCCCCTACTTGACTAAGACCTTACACAGGTTAGACTTTTGGTAGAAAAACTACTTATCAATACCATTACGCGATAATACACCTTGTGTATAATAATGCTTAACCTCATGCATCTCGGTTACTAAATCAGCAATATCTATTAATTCTTGGGCTGCATAACGTCCTGTAATCACAATTTCTACTTTAGGGTGTCTTCTCTTTAAACCTGCTATAACTTCATCAATAGAGATTAAACCTAAATGGACTGCCACAGCCAATTCATCTAAAACGATAACATCATAATCTCCTCGGAACAATAAATCACAACAACGAATCCAACCGTCTTCAGCACATTGGATATCGGAAGCATCTGGACTTTTACTTATAAAGCATCCTCTACCCAATTGTTCTATTTTTATTTTACTAAATAGACGTTCAATCTTTGTTTCATTGTATTGCATAGATTTAACAAACTGACCTATATAAACACTTTTACCCGAACACAAGGCTCTTATTGCCAATCCAAAAGCTGCAGTAGTTTTTCCTTTCCCATTACCTGTATAAAGATGAATATAGCCTTTCTCCATAATTCAAAATTAAAATAATATAATAAAAAAAGCTCACTAAAATAGAATATCTCAGCGAGCTTTTTTTATTGTGTACTATGTTTTTTATTACCAAACTATTTTATCCCCTAGTTTTCTTTCTCCTAAATTAAAAACTACAATTTTTGAATCAGTATGAATAGAAGAGCCTACTTTTTTTTCAGCAGGAATAGCTTCACGCAACATTTGTATAGGACGCTCCTGTTTTGCTTCTTTAGCTTCTTCAGTTTGTTTTCCATATTTTCCAGCTAATTCTACAATACTTAAATCGTGAACTGGATTCACGGAAACTAGAGCCCCATTAATATCTGTAGGAATGTTTCTTTGGTCGTATTTAATAATTGCGTCTGTAATAGGAAAATAAACACGGTAAAAAGAACCATCTGTAGCGAAAAAGTATTGACGTTTACCAGTATTTACTGTTGTTTTAGCTAATTCTTTTATCTGAGAAGTCTCAGCTTGTGTTTGTGCTCTATACGTATGATATGCGATTACTTTAACCACATTCGGATCAGTTGATATACTATCGCTTAGCGTTTTTTCTAACCCTTTAACAGTAGATAAAAAGGCTTGGCTATCTTCACTATTACCACTTTTACAGCTTGACACTATAGTAGCCATAAAAAGGAATAGAACTGCTGTAAAGACATTTGAGGTAAACTTTCTCATAGTTGTTTTTTTTATGTTTATGTAAGATTAATGTAAAATTAGAAACAAATACAACACAAAGCAAAATTTATTTTACATATATATAGCATTTTGGAGTGATTTAACTTTAATTTATTCTATGGATTAAAAAAGTCTATTAAATAGATATTATTCCTACATTTGTACATCTAATTATTGATAAATTAATATACTAATGAATCTATTTATACCTTTAATTTCATCTCAAACAGGGCTACCACACCTAAAGATTTCAGGAACTTTAAAATTATTGAAAGCAGGAGCTACAATACCGTTTATCAGTCGTTACCGAAAAGAAGCAACGGGTGGATTAGATGAAGTTCAAATAAAATCTATTGAAACAGAGTATAACCGATTAATAGAATTAGAGAAACGTAAAGAAACTATTCTTAATACATTAACGGAAATAGAGAAATTAACTCCTGAACTAAAAAAGAAAATTGAAACCACATGGGATAGTACGACTTTAGAAGATATTTATTTACCCTATCGACCCAAAAGACGAACTCGGGCTGAAAAAGCTAGAGAGTTAGGCCTTGAACCCTTAGCTAATTTATTGCTAGAGCAAAAATCAGTATCTATAACCCAAGAAGCAGATAAATTTCTATCGGATGAGGTACAAACTACTGATGATGCATTAAGTGGTGCAAGAGACATTATAGCAGAACAAGTCAATGAAGACTCTAAAATAAGGCAAATAGTAAGAGCTTTCTTCAATAAAAAGGCACTAGTTTCAACTCAATTAATCAAAGGAAAAGAAGAAGAGGGAGCTAAATACAAAAATTATTTTGAATTTAATCAACCCTTAGATAAATGCTCTTCTCACCAAATTTTAGCTATTTTAAGAGCACAAAAAGAGGGTGTTATACGAGTTTCTATATCTCCCGATGATGAGGAAATAATTAATCAATTAGTCCATCGCATTGTAAAAGCAAATAATGAAGCAAGTAAAGAGGTAGAAAAAGCTGTTATCGATAGCTATAAAAGATTATTAAAACCTTCTATTGAAACAGAAACTACAAACAAGGCTAAAGAACGTGCCGATGATGAAGCAATTCGTGTTTTCACTGAGAACCTTAGACAATTATTATTGGCTCCTCCATTGGGTCAAAAAAGAACATTAGGAATAGATCCTGGTTTCAGAACTGGCTGTAAAGTGGTCTGTTTAGATGCTCAGGGAGATCTGTTACACAATGAAACCATCTATCCTCACCCTCCCGTTTCTAAAAGAAAACAAGCAGCCTCTACCCTACGTAAATTAGTAGAAGCATACAATATAGAAGCCATCGCTATAGGTAATGGAACAGCAAGTAGAGAAACCGAATCTTTTGTAACTAGTCAATCTTTCGATAGAAAAGTTCAAGTTTTCACAGTTAGTGAACAAGGGGCATCAATCTACTCAGCATCAGCTATAGCGCGTGAGGAGTTTCCTGAATATGATGTAACGGTTCGTGGTGCTGTATCTATTGCACGACGTTTAATGGACCCTCTTGCTGAATTAGTTAAAATAGACCCTAAATCTATNGGTGTAGGNCAATATCAACACGANGTTGACCAAACAAAACTTAAAAATGCACTCGACACAACTGTAGAAAGTAGTGTTAATGCCGTAGGAGTCAATCTTAATACTGCCAGTAAGCATCTTTTAGTTTATATATCTGGTTTAGGTCCTCAACTAGCTCAAAACATTGTGGATTACAGAACTCAAAATGGTCCTTTTCAATCCAGAAAAGAGCTATTAAATGTACCTCGAATGGGAGAGAAAACATTTGAGCAATGTGCTGGTTTCTTACGCATCCCTAATGCTGATAATCCATTAGATAATACGGCTGTACACCCAGAAAGTTATCCTATTGTACAATCCATGGGAAATGATTTAAAATGTTCTATAACCGATTTAATTAAAGACAAATCGCTAAGAAAGAAAATAGAACTTGAACGCTATACAACAGATACTGTGGGCTTGCCTACATTAACAGACATTTTAGACGAATTGGATAAACCCGGAAGAGACCCAAGAGAAACCATTAAAGTTTTTGAGTTTGATAAAAACATCAGAAATATAGAAGACCTTAAAGAAGGAATGATTTTACCTGGAATTGTCAACAATATCACCAACTTTGGGGCTTTTATTGATATAGGAATTAAAGAAAATGGATTAGTCCACTTATCTCAATTAGCTGAGCGATTCATAACTGATCCTACTGAAGTGGTCTCTATTCATCAGCATGTACAAGTAAAAGTGTTAAGTATTGATATAGATAGAAAACGAATTCAACTCACTATGATTGGTGTAAATCAGTAGTCGATTTACTGACTTTTTCAAAAACAAGAAACAAAATAACAATAGCAATTACAAGTAGTACTGTACAAATCAAGGTTCCTTCAAATCCGAAGGAACCACCTGTAACCCAACTCGATCCAAGTTGCTTTGTTTTTATAAGTGGTGTGAATAGTGTCATACCACTTACTTTATATCCTAATATGGGACCTTGCAACCAATTCCAAAACAAGTGAAAACTGATAGGAAACCATAAATTGCGACTATAAAGCATCGATACACCTAATAGAACACCAGCTAAAAAGATGTTTAATAAGGGTAACCAACTTATACCTGGATTACCTAAATGTAAAGCCATAAATAGAAATGCAGTTATACATAGAGACACCATTTTATTCATAGGTACATCCATTAAAATTTGTTGTATAACTCCTCTAAACATTACTTCTTCAGATAAGGATATAAAAAGAAAAAACACAAAACTTAAAACTAAGAGATCATAGTTGGCTTTTACACTAATAATATCTAGCCACCCAGCAGATAGAGAAATCAGAGAACTAATGGTATAGATTAAAATAGCAAATCCCCCTCCAAAGAGAAAGCTTTTCACCAAGCTCCCCATCTTCAAATTTATATGTAAAGTGCTTCTATAAAGAGTATATTTAATAATAGTTGTCGATACAATTACAGATAAAAGAGTTGCTAAAAAAGGATGAAATGTCTCTAGTATTTCACTTTGATACGCTGTGATATAGTTTAAGCTGACATCAAATGCTAACTTAAGTAGAGAGTAAAAAATAGAGGTGAAAAGGAAAAACAACACAAAAAAAGCAACTATACTCCATATAGCTTTTAAGCCTTTAATAAATCTTTTACTTCCAAAATTTATTTTTCGTAATGAACATCTTCTATTTTTCATCAATTTATCATATTATAAAAAACACACTTTCAAACTTAAATATAAAACTACTTAAAAGGACAATAAAAGTAAATAAGATATATTTTTATATTTTCATTTTTTGTATGTTTGTGTACTTAACTTCATACTAGCATAATGAAAAATAAATTATCACATATACTCTTGCTTACTATTCTTCTATTATCCGTAAATGACAGTTATGCACAATTAGCAAAAAAGATACATGTCATTAAGGCAGGAACCTTAGTAACCTATTTGACCGAAAATGAAGGTAATGAAATTACTCATTTAACCCTTACAGGAAATATTAATGCAGTAGACTTTAGACATCTAAGAGATGAATTCAAAAATTTAACGGTTCTTGATATATCAAATGCAGAAATTAGAATGCATACAGGAAAAGGAGGAACCTCTCCAGACAATCTCTATGTATATCCTAAAAATTGTATTCCTGCTTATGCTTTTTGCAAATCCATTAACGGAAAGTGGATAGGAAAAAGCTCATTAAAACGTGTTGTGTTTTCTGAAAAAATACGAAATATAGAAGATGGGGCATTAAAAAACTGCACCAATTTGAAAATAATAGAAATAGGAAAGAAAAAGGCTCCTAACCTATTATCCGAAGCTTTAGAAAACACGAATGCTGCTATTTTTGTTCCTTTAGGTTGTAGTGATAATTACAGGATGAATGCCCAATGGAAATCCTATGCTATATTAGAAGGTTATCCTATATATGCTGATATCAAAATATCAGAATCAAGTAATTTAGGTAATGAGTTATTGAATTTAGGAATTCAACCTGGCGAAGTAAACTTTTTAACTATTGAAGGAAAACTAGATGAGGTTGACTTTAAGCTAATAAGGAACTATATGCCTAATTTGGTGTCTATTGATATTGAAAAAACATCAACTAAAGTAATTCCAGAATTTACTTTTTCACAAAAAACATATTTGTTAGATGTAAAACTCCCTAGTCAACTTGAAGTGATTGGGCAACGCGCTTTTAGCAACTGTATCAGATTAAATGGAGATCTTATTTTACCTTCTTCAATGGTTGCACTAGAATATGGAGTGTTTTTAGGATGTAAAGCTCTTAACCATGTTATTGCAACTGGTAATAAGCTAACCACTATAGGGAAAGACATTTTCGATGAGGGTAACTCCTTCAAACTAATTTATCAATAACCATCTTTACTCTTCTCAGAGTGACAGTTTGGCACTTTCTTGTGTTTTAACATCTTTTTCTAGCATAAAGAAAAGTATGGCAAAGTATTTGCTAGTATGAGAGTAGTCATAGTGTTTATATAAAGATATAATATTAGATAAGTTATTATGAGTGATAAAAAAAGAAAAGAGCAAAATAAAGAGGAAGATATAAAGGTTGAATCTGAAAACCAACAAGAAGAATTAAATCTTGAGAGTAAAGAAGAAGACAATACGAAAGAAAAAGATGAAAAGGATTCTTCTAAAAAAGAGAAAAAGAAAAAACTAACAAAAGAAGAAAAGTTAGAAGAAGCTCTACAGCTTGCTGAAGAGTCTATTGCCGATCAAAAAGATAAATACCTTCGTTTAGCTGCTGAGTTCGATAATTATAGAAAACGTACAATGAAAGAAAAAGCTGAACTGGTTCTCAATGGGGGAGCTAAAAGTATCAGCAGTATTCTTCCTGTCGTTGATGATTTAGAACGTGCCATAGAAACTATGAAAACTGCAACAGATGTAGAAGCAGTAAAAGAGGGTGTTGATTTAATCTATCAAAAGTTTATCAAAATATTAGGTGACAATGGGGTTCAAATCATTGAGACAATTGGACAAAAATTAAATACAGATTTACATGATGCTATTGCTGTGATTCCTGCTCCAACAGAAGAGGAGAAAGGTAAAATAGTTGACTGTGTTCAAACTGGATATACCATTAATGAAAAAGTAATACGACATGCAAAAGTCGTTGTTGGTGAGTAAATAAATAAAGGAGCAAATTAAGAAATGGCAAATAAAAGAGATTTTTATGAAGTTCTAGGGGTTGATAAAAGCGCCACCGATGATGAAATAAAAAAAGCATATCGGAAAAAAGCTATTCAATATCACCCTGATAAGAACCCAGGAAATAAAGAAGCAGAAGATAAATTTAAAGAAGCTGCTGAGGCTTATGAAGTACTAAGCGACAAGGATAAACGTGCTCGTTATGATCAGTTTGGTCACGCTGGCATGGGAGGAGCTGGAGGATTTAGTGGACAAAATATGTCGATGGATGATATTTTCTCTATGTTTGGTGATATCTTCGGAGGTCAATCTGGCGGTGGTTTCGGTGGTTTCGGCGGATTTGGTGGTGGTTTCAGCGGATTTGGTGGAGCTGGTGGATCACAAAAAAGAAAATTTAGAGGGGCTGACTTACGCGTTAAAGCCAAACTTACACTAAAAGAAATCGCAACTGGAGTTGAGAAAAAGTTCAAAATCAATAAGTATATCCCCTGTAAGGTATGTCAAGGTTCAGGTGCTGAAGGAAATAGTGGCATAGAAACTTGNTCTACTTGTAANGGTTCAGGAACTGTAGTTCGTACGCAACAAACCATTTTGGGGAATATGCAAACGCAAACAACGTGCCCAACATGTCATGGTGAAGGAAAAATCATTAAAAATAAATGTAAAGCTTGTGCTGGTGAAGGAATCACTCATGGTGAAGAGATCGTAACGGTGCAAATACCAAAAGGTGTAGCCAACGGAATGCAATTATCTATGAGAGGTAAAGGTAACGCAGGTAAACACAATGGTATTCCTGGTGACTTACTTATTGTTATTGAAGAGAAACCTCACAGTGAATTAATGCGTGATGGCAACGATGTTGTTTATAATTTATTGCTAGACTTTGCTACTGCAGCTCTAGGTGATGCTGTTGAAATACCAACAATAGATGGCAAAGTAAAAGTTAAAATTGATCCAGGAACACAACCAGGAAAAATCCTTCGCTTAAGAAATAAAGGGTTGCCTGATATTAATGGATATGGTATGGGAGATTTATTGGTTAAAATTTCGTTATACGTTCCTGAAACACTAACAAATGAAGAAAAGAAAGAAATTGAAAAATTAGGAAAATCAAAGAATCTAAAACCTACAGATTCGGCTAAAAGCAAAATTTTTCGTCGATTTAAAAGGATGTTTAACTAGATTCCTTCATTGGATAAAAAGCTTAATTGCTCCTTAATTTAAGCTAAAGCCCAATCTTATAAATAGGTTGGGCTTCTCTATGCTTAGGGGGGACTTTTAATTAAATTATTATAAATCACACCATAAAATAACACAGTAAAATACAGATTTGATTAAATTTTGACTATCTTATTATAGCAAACTCTAAAAAGCATCAAAATGAAACGAATCAAAATTATCCCTACTGTTTTTGTGTTATTCTCACTGATGTTATCAAATCTAGTGTCAGCACAAAGTAAAAAAGAGTTCTCTGTTCATGACTTAGTAGAAAGCAAAGAGTATAAAATAGAGGTTTTAAGAGCTTACCCTCAATCAGGAAAAATGGTTAATTTAACATCGACTTATACTTTAACCATTAAAAATGATACTGTTATCTCACATCTTCCCTACTATGGAAGAGCTTATAGTATTCCTTATGGTGGAGGTGACGGACTAATATTTACCTCAACTATTCAAGATTACAAAATAGAAAAGAAAGGAGACAAAGAAATGCGGATTAAGTTCGAAACAGTAACTCCTGAAGATCGATATCTGTTTTATTTGACAGTTTTTGAAAATAAATCGGCTAGTATAAATGTGATTATGAATAACAGAACAGGCATAAGATATGGTGGATTTCTAGAGTCAATAACTGAGGATTAAAATCATGTAGTTTACTATAGCCCTTAGTTGTACCAAACTCACCTTGCTAATACCGAAGACAATTTAGGAAAACTTAAACTCAAAAAACGTATAGAAATAGCCCTAAAAGAATAGGTTTAAATACCCTCTCAGGATTCACCATTAATATGAGGTTGTTTAACTTTATTATTCTGCATTAATATCGTATTTTTGTTTTATAAAAGTCAANGAAAAAATTATGAGAATAACAATTGTAGCAGGTGCTAGACCTAACTTTATGAAAATAGCCCCTCTAATTAGAACAATAGAAACGGCAAAAGAAGAAGGTAAAAACATATCATACCGACTTATCTATACGGGTAAACAAGATGATTTGAGCATTGATACAACTCTTTTTTACGACTTGCATATAAAAGCTCCAGATAACTACTTAGGAGTAGAGTGCAAAGACCCTATCGACCTGATTGCGCATATCATGATTGGCTTTAATAAAGAACTGATTAATTATCCTGCACATGTTGTTTTAGTAGTAGATGACTTAAGTGCGACTATGAGTTGCTCTATTGTTGCTAAAAAACAAGGCTGCAAAGTAGCTCATTTAGTGGCAGGTACTCGTTCGTTTGATCTAGATATGCCCAAAGAGTTAAATCGATTAATTACAGACGGATTATCTAATTATCTTTTTACTGCAGGAGCAACCGCTAATCGTAATTTGGATTATACAGGTACCGAACGAGAAAACGTTTATCATGTAGGAAACATATTAATTGATAATATCCGATACAATCGGAATAGAATTAAACAACCTGTTTGGTTCGATCTGTTAAATCTCAAGGAGAAAGAGTTTATACTTCTTACTTTAAATCGCCGTGAATTAATAGAAAACAAAAAGGCTTTCCGAAAAACTATTGAAACCATACTATCAACAGCGGGTGACACACCTGTAGTAGCTCCTTTACATGGATATATTCAACAAGCTATAGAGAGCCTTCAAATTAAATGTGAAACATTACATCTATTACCCCCTCAACGCTACTTGAATTTCATCTACTTAATAGATCAAGCTCAAGTTATTGTTACAGACTCTGGTAATGTGGCTGAAGAGGCTACTTTTCTTGGAACCCCATGCATTACTTTAAATGATTATGCCGAACATCCTGAAACATGGAAACAAGGAACTAACGAACTAGTTGGAGAAGACACTGAACTACTCAGTACTAAGCTACAAGATGCCTTATCGGATAAATGGAAACAAGGTACACTTCCTGAACGATGGGACGGTAGAACAGCTGAACGGATTTTACAGATCCTTACTGATAAGCATACACAAACTATATAAACAGGCTATATAATAAAGAATAAAATGAAGCCGTATAAAGATAGTATCATCTATATACGGCTTCGTTTATTTTATAGTTTTATCTATAAAGTTTCTCTCTTACATATAACTAAAAACTTATCGAGCACACTCTATTAAAATAGCTTTAGCAGTATTCATATCAGAAATCCACGATTCATTTCTCTCAGTTATTCTCAACTTTTTAATTGCTTTATTTAACCGATCTAACTTATTCATAGCATCAGCACTCCCCTCTTCTATTAATTGTCTTTTAACAATTTGTATTTTCTCATAGTCTTGAATTCCTTCTATTAATCGTTCATTACGAATAGAACTTCTGGCATCAGGATAGACAATAAAAGAGTCTCCCGATGGAAAATGTGAACGTGCATCTACTAAAGGATTTTCAACCCATGAATTATATGCCCAACGTAAGCATCCATCAAAATGGGCTGCCTCAGCATACCAACCAAAGAAAGCTGATTCTGCACTTGGTGAATAAGTAAATTGATTAGGGAAATCATTACCACAGCAACTATAGATTGTTGTAATTAATCCTTTCTCTCTACGACTTGCTTTATCTTGATCTTCTACTTCATCAGAATGTTGCACCGCAACACATAAGTCTTTAATAAAAGGATATCTTTTATAACTTTGATGATTATCAGCCAAAGAAATACCTAACTCTGGTGCATATTCCTGTAATACATTTAACATAGCCTCCATTGCCTCAGGACTACGTTCATCCATACTAATATTGGTTATAGCTAACCAACCCTTTGTTCTTAAATGCTCAACAAAATCAGGCAAAAACAAAGACCACATTTTATTAAATTCTTCTGAACCTGGCTTCACTTCTACGGTAACCAACTCATCTGTCTCTGCTACTCTATAATGTAAATCATCACCCCAAGGAATCATAGAGTAACAATTAATCATACCATTAATACCCAAATCCATCATTAACTGCACCCATCGATCAAAAACTGTATAGTCAAAAGTCCAAGAATTATCCTCGTGCTTAGTCCATATAATCATGTCCTTATACTCATCGTAACATTGATGATTCCAAGGGTCTTTATTTAAGGTCGCCGTAATAACTTTTTGACCAGCATCAGCTAATAACTTAAACTGAGCCTCCATCTTTTGAAAGTGTGCATCACTCCACACCTCTAAATTGTGTACCCTAGCAACAGCGGCTGGATGTTGCCACTGATCTAAATGAAAACTCCACTCCGAAGGTTGTGGTAATTCTTGATTTAATACCTCAATAGTTAAATTAAAAGTTTGTTTCTTTTGATCTTTTGCCTGTATGTAAACTTCTCCATCATATAAACCAGGAGTTGCATCGTGAGGAACATAAATAGATAACCAAACTGGACGAACTGTTTTACCATCCATGTCAAAGCAATCTAAATTGTCTAGCATATCAGGAGCTAAAGCCAGAGGTATTTCATCAATAGGGCGATTAGAACACCCATCAGCATATTCCGCTTCTGTCAGAATATACCTAACAAAACGTGCCTCAGCTATAGAAGATGGAAGTGTTGCACGCTCTGACTTAAAATCAGAAAAAGATAATTCAATTTGAGAAATGGCTTCATTAGACCACAATAAAATTTGAGAAGATAGAGTTTCCCCTTTCCACCCTACTATTTTTTCCTGATTAGATCTATTTTCTATCGCCGGAAGAATAGATTTTTGAGGTTTTTCATCAATGCTAATAAATGATGCCATTAATCCTTTATTAGCTACCTCATCCCAATTAGATGATATATCTTGCATAGGATCATCTAATTCTGTAAAATTAGAGCAGGTTTTTATGGATTGTTTTTGAACACAGGACAAACCAACCAAACCCAGCAACAATAGATAAAATGTTTTACGCATAGTAAGCATAGTTATAAATTTATAATTTTAAGGTTATTGTATAAATATAAGCTTTAATAACTTATAATATATTACTTAATAGCATAATAAATAGAATCCACCCTATTTAACTATTTCCCATTTAAAATAAAATGAGGGTGTGTCAAAAGCCCTTTTAGAGAACAAGACTGATAAAAAGAGTCCAGATAAACACTATATCTGGACTCTTTTTCT
>JGI24707J26582_10002136_pt1 | contig 15100 bp, 17 predicted proteins | sample BioPla1DNA1_FD_26582 | JGI IMG/M metagenome (IMG submission 26582) | reverse complement strand
CCTTTACTAGCCACTATTGCCATGCTCTTTTCCATCTATATAGTACAAAAATCCTTAATAAACCTTCACATATCATATATTACTATATGGATAATCAGTTTAGTATTATCTATTGTCTCCTATATATCTACAATAGGACTGCTAAAGTATTTAGATGAAGATATATTCCCCATGAAGAAATAATGATTTATGGTTCAATAAGTCCATATTTTATCTTAATACGGTCTAGTTTTTCAATCATTGGCTGTGAAATAAGATATAAAAATACAACTGTCGCAATAGCATGTACCATATCAAACCAAAACCCTGAAATATATGTAGCTAATAAAGCCTTCCATGAAGGCTGAGATGTAAACATTAAAAGAGCAGCTATATTAATAATACCACCATAAATAAGGAAAGTAGCTAATCCACCAAAGATACATAGGGATATTTTTGTTTTATTTAACAATCCTTTTGCAAATAAAATTCCTGCTAAAAAACCTATAATACCAAAACAAAACATTTGCCACGGTGTCCAAGGCCCTTGACCAAAGAAAAAATTAGATACAAAACCTGTAACTGCTCCTACAAAAAATCCTGCTTCTGCCCCAAGGCATACACCAGATGTAGGTTCATCTAAGATTAATACTGAAGGTTGCATTGCCATAATAGATGCTAGGTTTAAAAGTTGCTTTTGTCCACCTGATAAATCTGTAATATTTCTATGAAACCAGTTTTGTATTCCAAAAAAACTGGCCATTTCAGCTACCCTTCTTCTCCATAAGGTTTTAGTATGGGTTTTAATTGCCTTAATAAAGTTGTTTTCCCACAACCTGATTTCCCACATATTGTCACAAATTCTCCGTTTTTTATAGAAATATTAATATTAGAAAGAGCTTGTTTTTGCCCCTGAGGATATTTAAAATTTACATCTCTAATTCTATATGTCTCCATTTGACTTCCTCCATAATATTGATAAAAACTGGCAGCATACATAATATAAAATAAGCAATATAAATGGCTATACTAAAAAAACTTAATTCTGTAAACTTAATTGACGGAAAAAATTTAATTGTATTCTGTCCTGTAAAGGCTCCAATTAATATAATCATAATTAATCCCATCATAATAACNAATGTATTTCTGTCACGATTATCAAAACGAAACAATGAAAAACTAGTACGATTTGGTAGCCCATATCCCCTATGNCCCCCCTTTCAAAAATTTAAAAAGCATCTCTCTTAATGGGTATAAGAAAGATGCTTTTTATAAAAATTTATCATTTTTTATGTAAATTATAATTGATTTCTAAAAATGATATTATCTTCTCTTTCCCATTACCCGTAGGAATTCTAGAGTCTTTTTATGGCAGGTCTCCTGGCTTAGCTTCATTACAATACTATCTCCTTCCCATTACTTCAACAGTGGTTATGATAGTTTATTCAGCATTACAGTGGCGGGACCGCATCGGATTTAAACCGATTTCCCTTTTAGCTTTTACAAGCACCATAAAAATAACCTTATTTAATTTTCAAAATAATCATATCATATTTACTTGACTAAATCAACGAGTTTTCTAAAGTTTTATAAATAGTCTTTTAATATTAGAATTTAATATTTAACAATAAAAAATGACCTTATTTATTTTAACATTTAATAATATAATCAAGGTCATTTTTCTTTATATATTTAATTCATTAGGGGGCATCATTATTTAGATACTAAAATCCTCTAGAATAATCATCAAAGCAATCAAGACAAACCTTTCGTCCTTCCATCAAACGAATCTTATGCTCAGGGGCACCTTCACCACAGGATTCACAAACAATAGTTGTAAAAAGTTTTGCCTTTTTAGGTAGATCAAATTTTGGTACTTTAAATTCAAACACATCTTCTATTGGTGAATTTAATAAGTAGGCTTGTCTTTCTTCCCTTTCCATTTCCTGATCACAAGGTTTTAATATCATCCTTATGCTTTCACCTGTATTCCTATTGAAAAAACTAAAGGCTTGTTTTCCTGTACCACGATAAATAAGATTACCTTTTCCAAAACTACATCCTAAAAGTACTTGAACAGCATCAACACCACAGGCATCGTTTTCTGTAACACAAACTATATCTTCATCTTTCGAAAAGTTTATATTTAATTTTTTAATAGCTGCCTCACAAGCCTTATAACCTATAGCTAATCCTGGACACTCATGTCCATGAAAATCTACTGCTCTTTCCCATTGTTTTTGATCCATTTTACATCCTCCCCAAAAAAACAATTAAGTCACGAAAATCCTATAATAGCTTTCATAAACAACCTTCATGGTTGTAAAAATAGCTATATAGTCTTCATGACTATTATCTGTAATTTGTTTTTTATATTTTNATTTTTATATTATTTATCTATCTATTTATATACTAATATATTTACTATAAGATTGTCAACAGTTTTTCAAGTTTTTATATGATAATATTTTTTGTATTATAAATATTTGCTAATACCCTATAGCCTGCCCATCTCTCCTTGGATCTGCTCCACCATGTATGACTCCAGATTTTTCTAAAATTATACATTGGACTCCACCAAAGTATGGGTCTAAGTATTCCTTTGAATCTATCTTGTGACCCATCTTTTCTAGCTGTGTAATTATATTTGAATCTATATTCCCTTCTAAAGTTAATATTCCAGCCCTATAGAAGAGTCTAGGAGCATTTATTGCTTCTTGGACATTCATATTATGGTCTATGATATTACTTATAATTTGTGCTACTGTGGGTATTATTCTACTTGATCCAGGAGATCCCAAAGTTAAAAATGCCTCTCCGTTTTTTAGAACAAAAGTTGGAGTCATATTACTAAGAGGCCTTTTGCCAGGTTCTATAGAGTTAGCTTTGCCTATTTCTGCATTAAAATCATCCATTTCATCATTTAATAAAAAGCCCCTGCCCTTCACTGTTACACCGGAGCCAAAAAGATTATTTATAGTTTTTGTCATAGCCACCATATTTCCTTCCCTATCCATGATAGATAAATGGGTAGTGTTGCCAGATTCATATTTATATGGATTTCCAAATCCTACTTCCTCATTGGAAATTTTCAAATTAATTTTATTGCTTAATTCTCTGGCGTACTCTTTTGAAACAATGCCATCAATTGGAACCTTTACAAAATCTGTATCTGCCATATATTTATCTCTATCAGCAAACATAAGCTTACTGGATTCTGCCCATAAATGTAATGATTCTGTAGTATTATGTCCCAATTCCTCCAATCCGTAATTCTCTAATATATTTAACAATTGAAGCATATGAATTCCACCAGCACTTGGAGGGGGAGCAGATATAATTTCAAATCCCTTATATTCTCCCCTAATTGGTTCTCTTAGCTTAACTTCATAATTAGCCAAATCATCTAATGTAAGGATTCCACCTGTTTCTCTAACTGTCCTTACTATATCTTGGGCAATTTCACCCTTATAGAAAGCATCTGATCCCTTTTTAGCTATAATTCTTAAAGTATTGGCTAAATCTGGATTCCTGATAATGGATCCCACTTTGGGAACTTTATTATTTATTAAATATATTTTTTTTGTTTCATCAAATCTGCTTACTTTATCTATTTCATCTCTAATAATTTTAGCAAAGTTATTGGTAACTAGAAAACCATTTTCAGCCAAGTCTATAGCCGGCTTCATTACATCTCCCCTTGACATGGTGCCATATTTGTCTAAGGCCATTAGTAATCCTGCAACTTCTCCTGGAACAGCTACTGCTTTTCCTCCTATTGTTTGCTCATCATTTATTACCCTGCCATCTTCGTCTAATTGATACATATCATCAGTAGCATTTTCTGATGCCATTTCTCTAAAATCCAAAAAAATTTCCTCACCAGTTTCGGCAAATCTTATTAACATAAAACCGCCACCACCTATGCCTGAGGCATCAGGTTCTGTAACACTTAGAGCAAAGGCAGTGGCTACGGCAGCATCTATAATATTTCCACCTTTTTTCATAATTTCAATACCTACCTGGGATGCTTCAGATTTTGCAGATGATACAACTGCATTTTCACCTCTTGCATTTCTCATTATGTTTATATCAGACTTACTAGGACTCCTTGTAAATCTGTTTCCACATCCTACTAGTGAAAATATACAAACTAATATTAAAACCCAAGAAATATATTTTAAAAGCCTTTTCATATACATATTTTCCCCCTTCTAAATATTTTAGAATAATATTAATATGTATATTTATTATAATTATAATTTATAATCAAAACCTGATTTTCAATCCCTTTTTTCAATAACATATGCCATAGGATTATAATAACTCTTCCCTAATTCTTTGGTTTTTATCTTCCCATTATTATCTTCTATAGTGACCCAGGATTGAACTAAGGCACCGTCCATACCTTCTACAACCATATTTTTAGTACCTGCATCTAGTTTTGGATTGTCTTTATATATTACAGGTGCTGGATATTTTTCTATTATCTTATGATGCCACTCTACTTTAGGTGGTTTTTTATTGCCATAAAAGGCTATAAAAAGTTCATTATCTATTCCCTGGGCCCATATTAATATGGAAGAATCAGTAGTGTTTTTAAACTTAATATCCTTAGACCCATAGGCTACAGTTGCATCCTGTCCATAGGGTAGATATGCCACCGGCATACTATGGTTAAATCTTTCAACCACTTCTAGATTGCTTAATATGGCAAGATTATAAAGTGTTGAGGCTACCTTACATACTCCACCACCTTCTGTGATTGTCAGATTGGAACCTGCATAGCTCAAACCCTTTTTAAAACCCCTGCTTTCAATATAAGGGCCAACTACTTTATTTTGTGAAAATATTTCTCCACTTTTTACCACTGTCCCTTTTAATATATCAGCTGCTAGATGTACATTATATTCCTCCCCTATACCTGGGTTGGGTAGTATTGTTCTAAAAGCAACCATTAATGTAGGAGTGTCATTTTCTTTTTGTAATTTCCTAAATTCAATATCATCCTCCCATGGTACTTCTGTAATAACTCCTGATTTGATAAACCCTTTTTTAAAATTTCCTATACTATCTTGGTTTATATGGACTTTATAGGAGTGAAAATATCTTAAAATATCTTCCCCCATATTTTTGGAATCACTAACAAGCCTGACTTCTAGAGGATTTGACTCTTTGTGTAATTTCCCACCTTTAATTGATTGCATATATATTATTGACAATACTATACTCATTCCAATAATCCCACAAAAAATCCTTAATGATCTTTTTTTCAAATTTTTCTCACCTCTATATATCAAATTCTTATATTTATTATTAATCAATTTACATGAATGTATGTAAAAAGACTGTCCTAAATCAAAACTTTTTTCATGATTTCATAATAATTCTCAAAAATAAAAGGATAAACCATTATTAAAGGCTTATCCTTTTATTGCTACATCTATATATGTTTTTTAATGCCTAATATTAATTCTTCAATTGTAGGATATATTCCACCATCTCCTTCTTTAATAAGCCCAATAACAAAGAGATTTCTATAGACAAACTGATTTTCTGTACCATCATCTATCAATGCTTTGATTTTCCTTTCATTATCTCTCCCTTGCTGACGTATATCTGTATAGAGGGCAAAAATAGGTTTTTTCATCATATAAAAAGCCCCAATTTCAGCAGCTACACCACTATCAATTTCAACACCATCTATTACAGCGATTAAAAAGTCGCTTTCTTCAAGTCTTCCCATATCAGCTTTTGCAATAGTCATGGCATCTGCATATCCAGTCTTATCATTGATGGCTGCATTTTCCTGTGGTACATATAAATCTATTCCCTGTAATTCCTTCCTTACCTGTGAAGCTATTAATTCATTTAATAATCTATCTCCCATACTGAATAATCCATTGGCTAAATAGGCCTTCATGAGTAATCCCTCCCCAAAATGATCTTATATTAGATTATTATATATCAATTCAAAAAATAAAAAAAGATATAGACATTTAATTCTATATCATAGATTTGAATGGCACGCCCTGAGGGATTCGAACCCCCGACCTTCTGATTCGAAGTCAGCAACTCTATCCAGCTGAGCTAAGGGCGCATATGTTTTTTGCTTCAAAAAATATATGGAGCGGAAGACGGGATTCGAACCCGCGACCCTCGCCTTGGCAAGGCGATGCTCTACCACTGAGCCACTTCCGCATTAGTTTGGAGGTATTAAAACCTCCTGATATTAAATTTGGCTGGGATAGCAGGACTCGAACCTGCGGAATGACGGAGTCAAAGTCCGTTGCCTTACCGACTTGGCTATATCCCAATATCATAATATGGGGTGGATGATGGGATTCGAACCCACGAGTGCAGGAGCCACAATCCTGTGTCTTAACCACTTGACTACATCCACCAAAATAATTTTGGCGTACCCACAGGGATTCGAACCCCGGACACACGGCTTAGAAGGCCGTTGCTCTATCCTGCTGAGCTATGGGTACAATATTGGAGCGGGTGAAGGGAATCGAACCCTCGCGATCAGCTTGGAAGGCTGAAGTTCTACCACTAAACTACACCCGCTTAATAATATCTCTAACAACAACTCAATACTATATCACATTTGTTAAATGGAGTCAAGTGTTTTTTTGAAAAATATTTTAGGAGTTTTTCAAGGACAAGATATAGTATATATGATTTTCATATTAAAGTCAATACCTTTTTTAATTATATACTATAGCTTTCCTATTACTATTTAGATTATACCTTGTTTATATTCATATTACTTTAGTTTATTTGATTTTATATTGTTTAGGGTAGTAAAAAGTCCTAAATTTATCTATAACATAGGATTTTTCACTATGTATCAGAAAGTAATCTATATATTGTAATTATTTTAATTACTTCCAATCTCCATTCCTAGTCTATACTTATAATTTCTGCAGAAATTTCTCCTTTTTCAATCCTAACAATAGCAAAACTTTTGAAAGATCCTCCCCTAGGCTGGGATATGCTTCCTGGGTTTAACAATATGATTCCATCTTCAACAGAATAGTAGGGCATATGACTATGACCAAAAATTATAATATCTGCATCAAGTTCCCTTCCTCGATAAAAAAACCTATTCAAATCATATTTAATACCATATTGATGTCCATGAGCAATAAAAAACCTTTTACCACCTATGTTCTTAATTATTTCTTCTTCTCCCTGAGACGTAAAGTCACAATTTCCCCTTACACCTATGACATTCATACCATAGTTTTTAGCAATATACTCTCCATCATTAAAATAATCACCTGTATGTATGATGTAGTCAGTATCTTTTAAATCCTTCATTATAAAATCAAGGTTTTTAATTTCTCCATGGCTATCACCTAGTACTACTATCTTTAATCTTTCCATCCCCTAGTCGCTCCCTAAATATGATTTGCATTTTTTCTAATGCCTTGGCCCTATGACTTATTTTGTTTTTTTCTTTTCCATCTATTTGGCCTAATGTTAGTCCATCATATCCTACTGGAATAAATAATGGATCATAACCAAAACCATTCTGGCCTATGGGCCTGTGGGCAATAGTACCATATAGATAACCTTTCACAGTAAAATATTCACCATCGGGCATTACCACTGCTATCACAGATACAAAACGGGCTTGTCTTCTATCTGGAGCTACATCCTCTAATAACCTTAATAACTTTTCATTGTTCTCTTCATCACTTGCATTTTCCCCAGCAAATCTAGCTGAATAAATACCTGGTTCATTATCTAAAAAATCTACCTCTAAGCCTGAATCATCAGCAATGGCCATATACCCGGTTTGTTTCATAACAGTTCTTGCCTTTATCAAAGCATTTTCTTCAAAACTATTCCCATCCTCAATAATATCTAGATCTGCCAATCCAACATCATTCATGGACATTATTTTTATAGAAAAACCATTCAAAATTTCCCCGATTTCATGAAGTTTATAAGGATTGCCAGTAGCAATGACAGCAGTATTAATTTTCATCCTTCACTTCCTCTTCTCCAACTATACTATTTATTAGTTTTTCTCCTACTTCACCCAGGATTTCCTTTTGCAATTTTATCAATTCCTTATTGCCTTTTTCTGCTAGAGATAATAACTCCATTAAGTCATCCTTAGAAAATGGAGCTTCTTCACCAGTCCCCTGTACTTCAATAAATTCTCCCTTGTCTGTCATTACAATATTCATATCTACCTTTGCTTTATAATCTTCTTCATAGGGTAAATCTAGTAAATGCTGATCTCCCACAATTCCAACACTAATTGCTGAAACAAAACCCTTTATTGGGAAGTCCTGTAATATTCCACCTTCTACTAGCATATTTATAGCATCCACCAATGCCACAAAAGCACCAGTAATAGAGGCTGTTCTAGTACCTCCATCAGCCTGTATCACATCACAATCTATCCATATAGTCCTTTCACCAACCTTTTCCAAATCCACTACTGAACGTAGGGCTCTACCAATTAGTCTTTGAATTTCTTGGGTTCTACCATCAACTTTTCCTCTAGATGATTCTCTAATTTTACGATTTTGTGTGGAGCTAGGCAGCATAGAATACTCAGCAGTAATCCAACCTTTTCCACTATTTTTTAAAAATGGTGGCACTCTATCTTCAATCATAGCAGTACAAATCACTTTTGTATTACCCATTTCCACTAATACAGAACCTTGTGCATGTTTAGTAAAATTCCTGGTAAATTTTACAGACCTTAATTCATCATAATTTCTTCCATCTATTCTAGTCAATCAAATCATCCTTCCTCACAAATCTTTTAATTCACAATTACCTAATTACCAAAATTATATAATATCCTTTTAGTATTGTATCATATTTTTCTTTCCATAGGAAAGTATCCCCAAAATTCGCGTTTTTTATTTCACAAAAATAGCTGAGAATTTTCTCAGCTTACAATTTATATTTAAAATTCATTTGAAAAGTCAGGCAGATTCAAACTAACATCACTACTTAATTGTATTTCTGTGCCATTGGATAAAATCCTTACCTGTGATACGCTGGATTCTATTTCACGCAATGTTAAACCTAATTCATATATCAAGGATTGTTGATGTTGGGTACTTTCTGAAACCTTTTTAACTTCTTCTGAAAAATCTATATACGCTACCCCATTTTTTACATATACATCATTAATTGATGTCCCTACAGGAATTTCACTATATAACCCGGTGTTCTCAGGTGCACCTTCTAATAAAGCCACCAATGCTGATTTTATATCTCCTTTTAGGGCATTTACTGCCTTTGTTACAGGTATATAAAAACTGTCTTTTCCATTACTAGTAGATTTATAATAAACTACCATAGGAATGGTTTCATCTGATAAGTCCTGTGCCAAATTTATATTTTTTCTTTCCAAGGGACCTCCTATCTTGCTTCCATAGGTTAATTTTTTTAAAGTCTGACCTTCCACAGTAATTTGTACTTTTGAGATTGCTGGAAATTCTGTCAAGGTATATACCAAAGACTGAAGAATTACTTTTTCATCCTTCTCATCATGATACGATAAAAAATCCTTATTAAAATCCACTTTACATAGACCTTCATTTATACTCATATCAGTAACCTCTGTTCCACTGGGTAGTACTGGCATCAAACCTATTTTTGCTAATTCATCCCTTATTACTGGTGTATCTATTAATTGGTTTATTGCTGACCTGCCAATAGCTTCTTCCCAAGGAATTTGTCGCATTACAGGTATTACTAATCCTTTATCATCTTTATAATAGAGTACAGTTTTTCTTAGTCCACCCTTTTCTACATCTATGAAATTTTCATCCTCAATGAGATAGTTGGCATTAGAAACATCCTCAGTTTTTTTAAAAGACAATTTTTCTACTATGGCTTTGCATCCCGATAACATTAATACTATGGATAACAGCATAACTAATATCAAAAATTTATAATCCCTCATTTTATCCCTCCCCCTAATAATAAATACCTTTACTTTATTATCATTATATTATAGGGTTTGGTATACTATTCATAATTTATCTTCTTTTCAAACTAGTAAAATATCCACCACGAGTGGATCTGGCATCAGTTATAGTGACAAAGGTTTTTTTATCATATTCATCTAGGACTTTATAGAGTTTGTGGAGATTCTTTCTTTGCATTGCTATATTTAGTATATGTTGCATACCATCTTTACCATAAGCTTCTGCAACTGTCACACCAAAACCCTCTTCCCTTAGTTTTTCTGCTAATTTCATAGAGTTTCCTGGGGCTATTACCTGTGCAATTATACTGCCTAGGGCCATTTTTTCTTCCACATATATACCTAAATAATTACCAGTAGCATATCCAGTGGCGTACATTAGGACATTAATAGGATTACTTAAATCTTCCAAAACTTTTCCTAGGGCCATTATATATATAATAATCTCTACAAACCCTATAGCTGCTGCCTGTATTCTTCTTCCTTTGACAACCATAATCATTCTTATAGTTGTCAAGGTAACATCGGAAACCTTAGCAAAATAAATAAACAAATAACCGTAAATACCTACCATTATTATCCTCCTAAGTCATTATTTATTCCCTGATTATTATACCCTAAGAATATCTGCATCTCAAACCCTCTTTGTTTTATATTCCCTTAAAAGCATTATTAATAATCTATTATTATATAAAAAATAACAATAAACAAAGATATACTCTCTGTTTATTGTTATTTTTAATTATTATTTATTTAAAGTAGTTATGGACTCCTTGTAATATAGATTCTGCTATTGTTTGTCTATATGCTGATGTAGCTAGTTTTTCTGTTTCACTTTTATTTGTTAAAAACCCTGTTTCTACTAATACAGCTGGCATATTGGTGTCTCTTATGACAACAAGATTTGGTCTTGATATAATTCCACGGTTTCTAGCTCCAGTACCCTTTATTAATTCATTTTGAATTGCTTGAGCTGCACCCTTGCTATCTCTACTACCATTAGGAGCATAAAGGGTTTCTATACCATTAGCATCATTGTTTCCACTAACAGAATTAGCATGAATACTAATAAATAAATTAGCCTCCAATTTATTGGCAACTCCAGCCCTATCTGCCAATGATACAGTAACATCACTATTTCTAGTCATATATGTTTCGTACCCTGCCTCTGTTAACAGCTTGTCCAATCTTTGGGATATATCCAGAACTATATCCTTCTCTACTAATTGGTTAATAGGTGATGTGGCACCAGGAGCTGTACCTCCATGACCTGGATCTATTACAATCAATGGTATATTACTTTTTTGCCTACCATTAAATTCTATAACATATTTCTGTGTAATAGGTAAAGAGCTAACCGTATAATTTACATCATCCTTTAGTGTAATTAAAATATGATATTGATCATTATCAATAGTTTCACCTACTATTATTTCATCCACAAGAGAATCTTTAATAGAAATTATATCTAATGGCAATTCAATATCTTCTTTAGGTACAGTTACCTGTAAGGTTTTACCATAATCCCTTACACTAAAAGTATATTTGGTTTCCCTGTTACTAACTATTTCTAGCATTGAATTGTTTTTGTTTATTTCTTTATATTGTAATCCTGGTAATGCCGTTTTTTCTTCTTCTTCTTTTTCCTGATCCAGAACATCCTCTTCTTCGACCTCATCATGTATATCTTCATTTTCTTCCATAATATACTTTTCTAGCTGAAGAACCATCTCTCCTGCTTCATTATTATAAAATATATCATAATTCTTCATTTGATCGAGTTCTACAACAATTCTAGTTACAAAAGGATCCTTCTGAAACTGTGCTCCCCGTATACTTTTTATTCCCTTATTATTTGTATTTATTTGTAAGGTGCCATTGGATAACAAATTATCATTATGGGTAATGTCGAATTTTGTATTTTCAAAGTCTAATACCAATCTTGCAGGATCCTCTAATTTTAAAACTTTATATTCTAATTTTTCACCAGTTTTTATGCGAATCTGTGGTACATCTGATGGAAATTCTATATTTACATCTTTTATTGAATTAACCTTGACTGGTTTTTCCTCTGATGCAGAATCCTTTTTAGTTAGATTCATATTAACAGTTTTTGTGGCTTCATTCCACTCTACTATTAATCCTAATTCCCTTAAAAATGCAATAGGTACCATGGTTCTTCCCTTATTTTTATATGTAATAATTTTAGGTGGAACACTACTTGGCAATGTTTTTCTTGCTTCATTAATAACAGCTATGGGATTATCAATTTGCATTACAACTGTCTTGTCCTCCGTGATAATAGTCACCTTGCGAGTTGAATCCTCCCATTTCACATCAATGCCCATGTTTTTAATAACATGAATCGGGACCAAGGTTCTCTCTCCATGAATAACAGGTGGCACATCAGTACTGACAGGTTTTTTGTCTAATGTTAAATTTACAGTACTAAAGTTAATAGTTTTACCGTCCATTATCATTTTGACAGTATTATCAGCATAAGTATTAACTAAGGAAGTGGATAGAATAATAAATATCCATAGAATTGAGATAACTTTTTTCATGAACTTGTCCCCCATTTAAAAATTTAAAAGTAAATTAATACTCCTACCTTATTTATATCACTAATATAAAGGACAAGTCAATTAATAGGGGTATTTGTCATAAAAATGTAAAATAGATAATTAGTTGTAATACTATTATATTTATATGGATTTTAAACTTTTATAATATACAAAACCTTTCTCGCCATTCCTCTGGTGTCATAATCCTATGATCAGAAACTATATAAATTAGCTGTATATCCCTAGATGGTATATTCTTTAATATCATAACTTCTGCATCATAACCATACTTTAAATCCCTTCTTTCCTTTAGATTATCTTGGAAATCTAGAGATGTATCCCAATATCCCTTTATACATTCCACCGCCTTAGTCTCAATAAAACTCTTGGCTCCAGCAAATCCCTGAATATCTTGTAATATAAAGGGTTCATATATTTCATTAGCTTTACTTTCGTTGGCAACCCAAGCCCTAGTAGGATCCACCTTTAGTCCTAATACAGCTGTATGAGAATGAAAAGAAGGTTCTTTTTTATAATTCATAGTAGCAAAAATAGCCTTTTTTCTAATAACCCAGGAAGGTACATCTTCAGGACGTATTTTATCTATAAAATCGTGAAAAGAATGATAGTGATTTTTGTAACTGATTTTATCATCATATCGAAGGCCTTCTGCTAAAATTTTATCTAAATCCGTAATATGGGCAATATGATATACTAACTGGGTTTTGCTATAATCATCAAAAAACATATTATCACTCCTTAATAAATCTTATTAAACCAAAACATAATAGGTAAAGGTTTTCTTGCCTTTAACAATATTTTCAATGTATTAGAAAATCTTCTTTTTGCCACAATATATTTAGGGAGGTGGCTTTTTGACAACAATTTCTTGTAATCATCCATGTGTCTATGAAGATGAAGGAATCTGCACATTGACCCATGTCACTTCAGTATCGGAATTGAGTAATAAAAGTTGCGTCTATTTTAAAACCAAAGAAGAAATAAAAAAGAAATCTAACAATACCTAGTATATGCAAAAAATACTTATTTACACAGTTTCTGTATTATCCCTTTTAATAAATAGCGAAGACTGACAGTCTTCGCTATTTATTAATTCTTTTTTTCTTCTAATTATGTTAAAATAAAATCATTCGTTGTGATTTATTAAAGGAGGGGTTAGGATGGCATTAAAGGGAACACAAACGGAATCAAATTTATGGGCTGCCTTTGCTGGAGAGAGTCAGACCAGAAACAGGTATAATTATTTTGCCGAAGTTGCCAAAGCTGAGGGATATGAAGACCTGGCAACTATGTTTGATGTTTTGGCAGAACAGGAAAAGAACCATGCCAAAATTATTTTAAAATATTTAAATGGTATCAAAGATAGTGTTACTAATTTACAAATTGCTGCACAAAACGAAAATTATGAAGGAAGTACCATGTATAAGGAATTTCAAAGTGTTGCATTGAAAGAAGGATTCCATGACATAGCAAACTTCTTCGGTGAAATATCCAAAATAGAGATGGAACATGAAAAAGTATTTTTATCTTTTCTTACTAGGTTAACTGTAGAAAAAAAATAACAAAAAACCGTTCTCAAACGGTTTTTTTGTTATTTAAAACTCCTATTGTTCCTAGTATAACTATATTAGTAATATATACTAGGATTACCTTTGTTGCCGTGTTATAAAAAAATTCCTGTGGTAACATTTGAATCATTATATCAGTGTTAGGGTTCAACTGCCATAAATCATTATTAAAAAATATATGGTGAAAACAATCAAAATACCTATCAAAATTAAAATATATTAATAACATCATAATAATTATTAAAATTATATTTATTATAAAGGTATATAAAAATATTTTTGCTAAACCTTGTTTTTCCTTATTTTTAATCATAAATATTAATATTAAAACCATTATAATAAAACTCACATTTCTAATATATCTCCCTTTAATGAACAGCTCCTTTACATCTATCATATGTTCTTTTTCTCTTTGTCCAAATATCTCCCTTTGTTCACCTTTTACTATATCAGTAATAACTAAATTGTTCCTATCATCCTTTAAATATGATAATAGTTCCTTGGTTATATTTTCTAAACCTTCCATACTTATTCCTGTAACATTAGTAATTCCATGTTTTTTATATTCTCTTATATAATGTCTTGTATTAAAACTTACTATTTCTATGGAGGTTAATAACAAAACAATAGATATTAATAATCCTAAAACTATATACTTTATTCTTATTAATGATTTCATCTTACACCACCTTTTTGTCCCATGTATTATTTAATTTATTATACTATATTTTATCACCTTATATATACCTTTTTCATATTATAAATCAAAAGATAATATATCATTCCCTTAAAGGAGGTGAAGGATTATGAGTCAATGTAATACAGGTGGTATATGGGGAAATCAAAGCACACTACTATTTTTCTTTTTACTGTTAGTGATTATCTTCATGAACTGTAATATCTTTGGAGCTGCTAATAGAGATAGCTTATTGTTCTTCTTCCTATTATTAGTTGTATTATTCGGTGGTAGATCATTCTGGTGCTGATCTATAAAAAAA
>JGI24707J26582_10002128_pt1 | contig 15134 bp, 12 predicted proteins | sample BioPla1DNA1_FD_26582 | JGI IMG/M metagenome (IMG submission 26582) | reverse complement strand
CTTTGGTTTTGATGTGCGTAATTTAGGTAGTAAAGAGGCTCATAATGTAAAGGTATCTGTAGCCCAAGGAGATGGGGGAAAAGAAATTTTGCCCAAAAGCGCAAGTGTTCGTATGCTTCCTAAAATGCAAGGAGCATCAAAACAAAGTTTAAACTTTGTAATGACAACTTCTTCCCAAGCGGCGAGCCAAAATTATCCTATTGAGATTACCGTTGAGTATGAAGAAGAAGTAGGTGGCGAGAGACAACAAAGAAGTTTTAAACAATATATAGGAGTTTATGTAAATAATCCGAAAAAAGATGAAGAAGAAGATGGACATAAAACAGTGCCTAAGATTATTATTGATGAATATTCTCTTGATCCTGGGATTGTAAAAGCGGGTCAAAACTTTAATTTAACCACTACATTTTTAAATACAAATGCAGAAAAAGCAGTGAAAAACATTAAAATTTCTTTAATTGTTACAGAAACATCAGAAAAAACAGGAACTGTTTTTACACCCGTACAAAGCAGTAATACTTTTTATATTGATCAAATTGCACCTAAACAAAGAGAAACAAAAGAGATTACTTTATATACCATTCCTGATGCCAAAGCAAAAACGTATACCATTACAGTTAAGTTTGAATATGAGGATGATAAAGGAGAAGCACTAGTAGCAGAAGATCTTATTGGAATTCCAGTGGTACAGCCTTCTCGATTGGAATTAGGAGAAATTCAATTTCAAGGAGAACCTACCGTAGGAGAACCTTTAGGGTTATATCTAGAGCTTTACAATACAGGGAAAGTAACTTTAAATAATTTAATGGTACGCTTAGAATCGGATGATTTTGAAGTAAAAGACCCTAATTTATTTATTGGAAATTTCCAAGAAGGAGCAACGGAATATTATGATCGAGCTATGATTATTCCAAGGCAAGCAGGCCAAGGAAGAGGAAAATTAATCTTTACCTATGAAGATCCTACAGGCGAGCAATTAGTTAAGGAAGAAGAATTTACCATTGAAGCTATGGAAATGTTTGTTCCTCCTATGGATGACATGGATTTACCACCACAAGAAATGGAAAAACCTAGCTTGATGAAGCGAATCTTTACCAATAAGTATTTATGGATGGGATTGATTTTAGCTGGATTTATTACAGCTGGATTAATCGTTCGTAAAAGACGGAAGGTACAGAAAGGTTTGGATTTAGATGAGTAGTCTAGATTTAATTCGAATGGGAGTCAAAAACCTTTGGAGGCGGAAACTGCGTACATTTTTGACTGTACTAGGAGTCATCATTGGAACAGCTTCCATTATGGTTATGGTATCTTTAGGACTTGGAATGAATTCTATTTTCGAACAACAGTTAGAACGTATGGGAAGTTTGACAGTGGTTCAAGTGCATCCAGGTTGGGGTGGTGGAAGTGGAAGAGGAGAGAGTGGAGAAAAGAAAATTACAGATTCTGCTGTCTCTGAGTTTTCTCGCATTCCTAATGTAGTGGCTGTTTCCCCTTTTTTACAAGAACATGTAAAAGTAATTTCAGGCAAATATGAATCCTATCTATCCATTGTTGGAATTCGACCTGACGCTCTAAAAGCCTTTGATTTTGAAGTTCAAGAAGGTGAATTATTAAAGGAAGGTAGCCCAGGATCAACCAATAAAGTAGAGGTTTTATTTGGATCCTCTGTAAAAGAACAATTTTGGGATCCTAACTCTAGACATGATTGGAGGCAAGGCCCTCCGCCAGAACCAGACATTAATTTATTTGAAGATCGGATTGAGATGAGTTTTGATCATTCTTTTGGTGATCGTAGAAGTAGAGGTTCAGGAGGAAGTCGACCAAAGATCTATCGTTTGCAGGGAGTAGGAATTTTAAAGCAATCCAGCTACGAGGTTGATTATAGTGCATTTATGGATATGGATACATTTAAAAAGTTAAAAAAAGAGTATGAAAAAGAACAGCAACGTCGCCAACAACAATTTCAAGATCCTAATCAAACATCCACTTCCCGTAGAGGTGGACGAAAAGAAGAAGATTCTTATTCTCGAGCCAATATCAAAGTGGATGATGTTAAAAATGTAGAAGCCGTACAAAAAGCAGTTGAAGAAATGGGTTTTTCTGCTTATAGTTTAACACGAGAATTGGAAAGCATGAAGAAAACATCCATGGGAATCCAAGCCGTATTAGGCGGGATTGGAGCAATTTCTCTCTTGGTAGCAGCATTAGGGATTACCAATACCATGATTATGTCTATTTATGAGCGGACAAGAGAAATTGGTGTTATGAAAGTAATTGGAGCTGCTCTTAGGGACATTCGAAGAATCTTTCTATTTGAAGCGGGTATGATTGGATTTTTAGGAGGTTTAGCAGGGCTAGCCATTAGTTATCTTATTTCTTTTATTATGAATAAGTTTGGAGGTAACATTGGCATGGCTATGGGTGGTGGAGAAAGTGCTAGTATTTCCATTATTCCCATATGGTTGTCTTTGGCTTCCTTAGTATTTACAACTTTTGTAGGTTTGGTATCTGGTTTTTACCCTGCACGACGAGCTATGAAATTAAGTGCTTTAGAAGCCATTAAGACAGAATAATCCTAGATTAGAGTTGAAAAAGCTTTCTTTCTATCTTGTTTTCATGTATAATCCAATGGGAGAAACAAAAATAAAACAAAACAAGGTAGGAGAGATGAAAATGAGCATTTTTGAAGTGATTATGTTGTTATGTTTTGGAGCAGCGTGGCCTTTTTCAATTTATAAGTCCTATACTTCTAAATCCACTGCCGGAAAGAGTTTGGTTTTTCTACTGATTTTATTAACAGGTTATGTAGCTGGTGTTTTGCACAAAGCATTTTATAGTTATGACAAAGTAATTTTTCTGTATATTATTAACTTTTGTATGGTCTCTGTAGATACTATCTTATACCTTCGAAATTCAAAACAAGAAAGTCATTCCGTTAATAATTTTTAAAATTGCATATGAATTTTAAGCGATTGGTGGATTTCTATTTTGGAGTATGATATAATAAATAGGTAGCAAAGTCCTAAAACGTACTCCAAAAAGGAGGGGGATAGGAATATGAGAAAAGACGTCATGCTTGACCCGATGGACAATACCCAGAAAATACTGGTTTGTATTACAATTCAAGAAAACAGCCGTAGATTGATTCGCAAGGGAGCACAAATTGCTACTGAGCGAGGAGGCCAACTTCATATTTTACATGTAGAGAAAGGTGAAAGTATTTTTCTTCAAGAAGATGCTCCTCAGTTGGTTCAAGATCTTTTTGAATATGCTTCTGAACTAGGAGGAGAAGTTCATGTGGTCTGTGATGAACATGTTCCAGAACGAATCGCCCAGTTTATTCGGGAAGAAGAAATTTCTACTTTAGTATTAGGAGAACCTATAAAAGGTAAACTCAAGCGTTTAATGCAAAAAGACATTGAAAATTATGTAAGTAAAAATGCAAAAGAAGTAGAAGTAATTGTGTTGGAGAGAAAAGAAGAGACAAGACAAGATCATTCAATGATAAAAAGCAATCAAAATGTATTTTCCTCTTTATAGAATAAGATAAAAACTGCAGAGAAAACTGCAGTTTTTTTTTAAGAAAAACTTGATTGGGTTTCGATTGAAAGGGAATGCTGGGTGTAGTATAATAAACATAGATTTTGGATAATAACTTCACTAGAAGTTTGTAAGAAGGTAAAAAAATTTAAAAAAGGAGTGAGCCAGTTGAAAAAATGTCTGTACAATGGGAAACTTATCCTAGAAGATCGAGTCCTAGAAGGAAAAGCACTTATTTTTTCCGAAACCATAGAAGCCATCGTTGATGAAATAGAAATACAGGGCAGGACAGACTTAGAAAAAATAGATGCCAGGGGATCTTATGTTTCANCTGGTTTTATCGATATTCATATCCATGGATATGCGGGTCATGATGTTATGGAAGGACAAGTGGAGAAACTAAAGATTATCAGTGAATCCATTCCTGCCAATGGGGTTACTAGCTTTTTAGCAACCACCATGACAATGGATATCAAAGACATTAAACAAGCATTGCAAGTCGTTCGCCAAGTGCGATCAGAAGGAAGTTTGGGAGCAGAAGTATTAGGAGCTCATATGGAAGGACCTTTTATCAACCCTGCTTATAAAGGAGCACAAAATAAAAAATACATCATTTCTCCCAATATGGATTTAGTGAAAGAGTTTCAAGATGTGATTCGTTTGATTACCATTGCTCCAGAAATAGAGGGAGCGAAAGAATTTATTCAAGAGGTTAAAGAAAGGACAGATATTGTACTTTCTATGGGACATACCAATGCTACCTTTGAAGAAGCTGTAGAAGCAGTACAACAAGGAATTAGTCATACAACTCATTTATTTAATGCTATGACAGGGCTTCATCATCGAAAGCCAGGCGTTGTAGGTGCTGCTTTGAGTACGGATGTTACATGTGAATTAATTGCAGATACCATTCATGTACATAAGGGTTTGTATCCTTTCTTATTAAAAGTAAAGGGATTGGATAAAATGATATTGGTTACAGATTGTATGGCTGCTGGTGGCATGGAAGAAGGAAAGTATGAATTGGGAGGACAACCTGTTTTTGTAAAAGATGGGCAAGCTAAGTTAGAAGATGGAACTTTAGCTGGTAGTGTATTAAAATTAAATGAAGGCTTGAAAAACATTCATACTTACACAGGAATGGATTTGGAGGCGTTAGTACGTCTCGCATCTTATAATCCAGCTACTGTTTTAGGAATTCAAGATAAAAAAGGAAGTTTAGCTGTAGGAAAAGATGCTGATATTACTATTTTTGATGAAAATGTGACCATTTACATGACAATTGGAAAGGGGAAAGTATTGTATGAAAAACATTAAAGGAATGAAAGTATATGTAGAACCATCTTATGAAGCAATGAGTAGAGTAGCAGCTCAATTAGTAGGAGCACAAGTACGATTATATCCCAATAGTGTTTTGGGTTTGGCTACGGGAGGAACTCCTGTAGGCATGTATAAAGAATTAGTTCGTATGTATAAGGAAGAAGGATTGGATTTTTCCCAGATTATCACTTTTAATTTAGATGAATATTATCCGCTTTCTAGAGAAAGTGACCAAAGTTATTATTATTATATGACGGAGAATCTATTTGGACATGTGAATATTTGTAAAGATCACATTCATATTCCCAATGGAGAGGCAGAAGATGTTGATTTGGAATGTAGAAATTATGAAAAACAAATCCAAGAAGCAGGTGGCATTGACTTACAAGTATTAGGCATTGGGAACAATGGACATATTGGGTTTAATGAACCAGATGATGCTTTTGCGAAGACAACTCATCGAGTAGATTTAGTAGAAGAAACCATCCAAGCCAATTCCAGATTTTTTGATTCCATTGATCAAGTACCTAAACAAGCCCTAAGTATGGGAATTGGTAGTATCATCCAAGCCAAGAAGATTGTTCTTTTGGCCAATGGAGCTCATAAGGCCAAGATTATTGCTGAAACCATTTATGGGGATGTCCGTCCACAAGTTCCTTCAACCATCTTGCAATTCCATCCAGATGTGACTTTTATATTGGATCAAGAGGCTGCAGCAGAATTAAAAAAATACGAAAAATAAATAATCATGCAAGAGGGCTGTTATACAGTCCTCTTTCGCTATACAGAATAAAAAAGGAGAGGTGAAACAATGAAAAAAGTCATTGTTTTGGATATTGGGGGTACGAGCATTAAATATGGGATCATATCAGAAAAAGGAAACGTTCTTTTTCATGATGAAACACCTACAGAAGCCAAAAAGGGAGGAGCTTACCTCATGGGAAAAGTAGAAGAACTAGTATCTAGCCTTCTACAGAAAGAGCCTACGGCTGTAGGAATTGGAATTAGTACGGCAGGACAAGTAGATCCGATAACAGGGATCATTACTTTTGCCAATGAAAATCTACCAGGTTGGACTGGAATGCCGGTAAAAACCAATTTGGAAAACCGTTTTCACTTACCAGCTTTTGTAGAAAACGATGTAAATGCAGCAGCTTTAGGAGAATTGTGGATGGGAGCTGGAAAAGGGGTTAAAAATATGCTTTGTCTTACGGTGGGAACGGGAGTAGGAGGAGCTATTATTATTAATGGACAGGTATATCACGGAGCTACAGGTAGTGCAGGAGAGTTTGGCCATTTGTTAATAAAAAAAGATGGGTTGCTTTGCAATTGTGGACAAAAAGGCTGTTTTGAACAATATGCATCTACCGGTGCTATGGTACGATATGTAAAAAAACGTTACGAGGAACAAGGAATTGATAGTTTCGATGCTGTGAATGGAAAATGGATTTTCCAACAAGCAGCCGAGGGAGATAAGATTTGCCAAGAAGGTATTGATTATATGATTGATCATCTTGCTTCTGGTATTGCCACATTGGTTCATATTTTTAATCCTTCATTGATTGTAATTGGAGGAGGAATTTCAGGACAAGGAAAGCCTTTATTAGAAAGGATTCAACAGAAAGTAGAAGAGTATATTATGCCTTCTTATGGGCCACCTCTTACTTTAACCTTTGCTACCTGTGGTAACCAAGCAGGAATGTTAGGAGCAGGGTATGGAATATTAAACCAATAAATCAGTAAGAAATTAAAAAGAAAAAAGGTGGAAAGATGGGAAAGAATCATGTTATTGAAATAGGAAGTTTACTTCCTATGATTACAAGTCTCCTTGAAAGTTTTACAAAGTCGGAAAGAAAAGTAGCTGAAGCAGTACTTAAGGATCCTCAACAAATCATTTATGCTTCTATTACGGATTTTGCTGAGAATGTAGGGGTAGGGGATACAACCATCATTCGCTTTTGTAGAAAATTAGGTTTTAAAGGATACCAAGGATTTAAAATGGCTTTGGCTCAGGAGGTTTCAGTTACACAAAATAAACATGATGTTGTATTAAATGAGGATATTGAGGATTCGGATACAGTAGATACAGTGATTCAAAAATTATATAATAATCAAAATCAAGCATTGCAAGAAACAATGTCCTTGCTTTCTTCAAAAGAGGTCGTAAAGGCCGTAGATCTGCTTATGGAGAGTAAACAAATTCATTTTTATGGAGTTGGGTCATCAGGAGTAACCGCCTTAGATGCGAAGTATAAGTTTATCCGTATTGGTTTACCGGTAGACTGTTTTATGGATGGACATATTATGGCTATGGATGCAACTTTACTAACATCAAAAGATACAGTCGTTGGAATTTCTTACTCAGGTAGTACCAAGGATACTATTCATGCCCTAGAATTAGCAAAAAAAGCAGGGGCNCATACGATTTGTATTACTCATCATGCTCGATCACCGATTACAAAATATGCAGATGTTATTTTACTGATGAGTTCCAAAGAAGGACCTTTACAAGGAGGAGCTGTGTCTACTAAAGTGGCTCAGTTATTTGTTATTGACATTTTATATACAGAAGTTTTTCGACGAAGTAATGAAGCGGCTGAAAATAAGAAAAAGACAGGAAAAGCCATTGAGGATAAACTATTGTAATTATTACAATTATATTACAACTATTGACAGAAACTTTTTTGTAAGGTACAATGCAATAGAAAATGGTAAAAGTTGAAAGGAGGTAGGATCATGAAAATAAGAAAAGTTTTTNAAATGAAATTAAATATAAATCGAATACAGGATAGCCCTACCTCATTGAGAGTAATTTGAGAAAATAAACGTATAGAAGGTCATGGGTTGTCTTACCCATGGCCTTTTTTGATCTTTATTGATGATTTGTCCTTATAGGGGATTTGTCTGTTATTATCTTATAAGTGATTTCATGTATATGGATTACATAAAAGTAAGGAAAAGCCATGGATAGAGGATTTCCATGGCTTTTTTATGCCTAAAATCCCAAGTGTATTAAAAAAGAAGGGGAAAAAGGGAGGTACTAGTACTATGGAACGATTGAAGAAACACATAAAAAAATACAGAAAGGGTTATATTTTTTCCGTTGTAGCCATGATTTTATCCATTGGCTTGGATATGATTAATCCAATGATTATAAAAGTGATCATTGATGATGTCATTAAAAAGGGGAATATGGAAATTTTCCCATTGGCTTTAGGGAGTGTTTTAGGTATTACTTTGGGTAGAGCCATATTAGGTTATACAAAAGAGTTTATGTGTGATGTAACAGGAACCAAAGTAATTGCCGATTATCGAAAGGAGTTGTTTGATCATATTCAAAGTTTATCTTTTTCATTTTTTGACCGAACCAATACAGGGGAATTAATGTCAAGGATTAAAGAGGATTGCGATACGATTTGGAGAACCATTAGCTATGGACTTATTCTTTTAACAGAACAAGTGATTTATTTTGTCATTGCTTCCATTCTTTTATTTATGATTAGTTGGAAGCTGGCCTTGGTTAGTTTACTGACCATGCCTTTAATTGCTTGGTTAGCTCTTGAATTGGAGAAGAAAATAGGAGAAACCTTTGGAAAGATCAGTGATCAATCTGCTATTTTAAACACAACAGCTCAAGAAAATATTGCAGGGATGCGATTAGTAAAAGCCTTTGCTAGAGAAAAGTATGAAGTGGAAAAATTTCTAAAGGAAAATCAAACCAATTATAAACTTCAAGTAGAACAAGCAAGAGTATGGGCCCAATATCATCCTAAGATTGAGTTTCTATCCAACATGGTAACGGTACTTGTGATTACGGTTGGAGGTTATTTAGTCATGGGTGAAAGTATGTCCATAGGAACCTTAGTGGCTTTTGCCAACTATGCCAACATGTTGATTTGGCCCATGCGAATGCTAGGATGGTTGACCAACATGATGGGAGAATGTAAAGCTTCTTTAGGAAAAATTGATGGTATTTTTATTCAACAACCAGAAATAAAAAACAAGGAAAAAACCATAGAACCTTCAAAGGTGAAGGGGCATGTCCACTTTGATCATGTTTCTTTTTCCTACCATGGGACTCCTGTCCTTGAAAATATTTGTATTGATGCAAAGCCGGGTAGTACCATTGCTATTATGGGGGCTACAGGATCTGGAAAAACTTCCCTGATACATTTATTAGGACGTTACTATGAACCCACCAAGGGAAAAATTGAAGTAGATGGAGTGAATATTACAGATATGGATCTTACTGCATTACGTAAATCCATTTCCATTGTTATGCAAGATACTTTTTTATTTTCAGATACCATTAAAGAAAACATTTGCTTTGGAACATCGGATCTTTCAACAGATCGGCTTATCCGAGGGGCAAAAGATGCACAAGCCCATGAATTTATTATGGATTTATCGAACCAATATGATACGGTCATTGGAGAAAGAGGTGTTGGTTTATCTGGTGGACAAAAACAGAGAATCTCCATTGCACGTGCTTTAGTAACGGATAGTCCTATCTTGATTATGGACGATTCAACTTCTGCTTTGGATATGGAAACAGAATACCAAATTCAAAAAGCGTTAGAATCTCAAAAAAATAGAACGAAGTTTATTATTGCCCATCGGATTTCAGCTGTAAAGAATGCAGATGAGATTTTGATACTAGAAGAAGGAAAGATTGTGGAACGAGGAACCCACGAACAATTATTGGCTTTTAAAGGAAGATACTATGATACGTATCAGGCACAGTACCAAGGAATGGTAGAGATAAAAGGGGAGGTGGTTTCATGTCAGTAAATACTTTTCGAGACGATGAAGATGTAAAAGAATCAGTAAAGATTCATATTATACGAAGGTTGTTTACGTATTTAAAACCTTATAAGAAACAAGTGGTTTCTATTTTAACTCTTATGTTTATTGTAGTTGGTATTGAGCTTTTAAATCCTTATTTTTTAAAAATAGGCATTGACCATTTTATTGAAGAGAAAAATAAAAAAGGATTGATTTTGTTAGGAGTAGGAATGATTAGTATGAATGGGATTGCTATGTTTTGTGCTAGAAAACGAATTCATATGATGTCTTCTGTATCCAATGAAATCTTAATGGCCATTCGACAAGAGTTATATGATCATATTCAAAAGTTATCTTTGCATTTTTTTGATCAACGTCCTGTAGGAAAAATTTTAGCTCGTATTATTGGTGATGTAAATTCTTTGAAAGATCTTTTTACCAGTAGTATTATTAATCTAGTTCCTGACTTTATTATGATGATAGCAGTCATTGTGATTATGCTGGTAATGAATTATCGCTTAGCCTTGGTGTCTTTTGTAATGTTACCCTTTTTACTACTAGGTATGTTTTTTGTTGAGACAAGGGCACATAAAAGATGGCAAAGGTATCGAAAGAAGAATTCCAATCTAAATGCCTTTACTCATGAAGACTTTTCAGGAATTCGGGTTGTACAAAGTTTTGCAGCAGAAGAAAAAACAGCCCAAGATTTTGATGAGCTACTAGAAGAACATCGAGATGCTTTTGTATCTGCGGTTAAACTCAATGATTTGTTTTGGCCTATGGTAGAAATTTCTTGGGGAATCGGCAGTGTAATTGTATTTTGGTATGGGGTACGTATGTTAAATACAGGAACGATTACGGTGGGATTATTGGTTGCTTTTACAGGGTATTTATCTATGTTTTGGCGACCTGTCATGAATTTAAGTAACTTTTATAATATTTTGGTAACTAACATTGCGGGAGCGGAGCGAATTTTTGAAATTTTGGATATAGAGCCAGATATCCAAGAGCAGAAAAAAGCAATGGAAATGCCGATTATTCGTGGTGAAGTCGAGTTTCAGCATGTAACTTTTGGGTACGATCCTAAGGAACCTGTACTATTGGATGTAAGTTTTAAAGCAAAGGCAGGAGAAACCATTGCTTTGGTAGGGCCTACTGGAGCAGGAAAGACAAGTATTATTAATTTAATAAGTCGATTTTATGATGTACAGCAGGGAGCCGTACTTATTGATGGAATGGATATCCGAGAGGTTACTTTGGAGAGTTTGCGTTCGCAGATGGGAATTATGCTTCAAGATACTTTCTTATTTTCAGGAAGTATTAAAGAAAATATTCGATATGGAAAATTGGATGCTACAGATGAAGAGATCATTGCAGCAGCAAAGGCGGTTCATGCTCATGAATTTATTATGAAATTAGAAAAGGGATATGATACGGAAGTAAATGAGAGAGGAACACGGCTTTCTGTAGGACAACGACAATTGATTGCTTTTGCTAGAACTCTTTTAGCAGAACCAAGAATTCTAATTTTAGATGAAGCTACCTCTAGCATTGATACACATACAGAAATGCTGGTACAACAAGGAATTGAACAATTATTAATGGGAAGAACTTCTTTTGTTATTGCCCATCGTCTTTCTACGATACAAAAAGCAGATCGAATTATGGTGATTGATAAAGGACAAATCTTGGAAGTAGGAAATCATGAGGAGTTAATGAATTTAAAGGGATTGTATTATGATTTGTTTATGGCTCAGTTTCAGCAAGTGGTGTAGTAGGAGAATAGAAATAGGAAAGCACTCTTTACAATAGCTCTTTGTCAATAATTAGTAGAACTTTTAGTGATTCTACTGATTATTAGACTCAGGGCTATTTTTATGTTTTTGTTGATTCACCTATTTCCTTTTGCAAGACAATGTTGAAAGAATTCTAATTTTAGAATATAATGTAAATATAAGGACAAATGCACCATAAGAGGAGGGATTTGATGGCTAAGATCTTAATTGTTGAAGATGAATTGTTGATCGCTAAAGGACTATCCGCCATCATCCATTCAATTGATAAGGAAATAGAAGTACGAATTACTGGTTATGCGAAAGAAGCTTTGAACTATGTAAAACAAGATGATTATGATGTACTTTTATTAGATATTCAACTCAATGATTACTCAGGACTCACATTGGCAAGACAAATCAGAGAAATAGATCAATATAAATTAATTCCCATACTTTTTATTACAGCTATACCAACAAGAGAACTGATGGCTTTTAAAGAAGTGCATTGTTATGATTATATTGTAAAACCTTTCAAAGAAGAAGAAGTAAGGACTGCGTTAGAAACCATTATTTATCATGGGATTCAGAAGCAGCATCATGAAAAAAAACATATTCAAATTAGACAAAAAGGATATTATTATCTTATTAAGCAAATAGAAATTAAATATATTGAAGCCGTTCGCAGGAAAATTCGTATTATAACAGCGAATGAAGAGATTTATTTGAGTAATCATACTTTAAAAGAAATAGGCAAGGAACTAAATCCTTGTTTTATACAATGTCATAGAGGCTATATTATTAATATTGATTATGTTAAGAAGATTAATAGAACAACCGGAGAAATTTATCTTCAAGATGTTGAAATGGTCATTCCCATAGGCAGAACGTATATAGAAAATCTTAGGGGGATACAATTATGGGAGTAATTGAATTTATGATTATGGGAATTTATGATGCATTGAACTATATTTTATTATCAAAAAAATTTTTAAATCAAGAGAAAATAGATAAGAAACGATGTATTTTTTTAATTCTATTATCATCTGGATGCATGGGAATGATTAAGAAAAACGTATCAAATCCATATTCGATTTTAATATCTAGTTTTTTATGTATAGTGATGATATTTTTCTTGTATAGAAGGGGAATTATGCTCAGCATTTATGTTCATATGCTGAGCCTCATTTTTATCATTGTAATACAATTGATTGTTACGGGTTTATTTGTAGGCTTAGGACAAACCATAGAATATAATTTTATAAATGGATTTATTATACAGAATGTTACATTGGGGTTTGTTATAATCATAAGTAGATACCTTCCATTACATATCATACTCAAGCATTTTTATGAAAATAATAAGGTCTTTAAGTACTTAATATTCAATTTATTTATCATCATTGTATCCATCTTGCTATATTGGAATAATGATATGAAAGGGATCTTAAAAAACATTATTAGTATTGCAACTCTTTCAGCTGGAATCATATACATTAATTTGGTTTTCTTACGAGAGGGATTAAAAAATCAGCATATAGAAAAACAACAAAAGATATATGAGGATTACCTACCTATTATCGATGATTTAATGGATGAAATTAGAGCTAGGCAACATGAATTTGATAACCATATCCAAGCTTTACGAATGGCTATGATTACGAATGATGATAAGGAAAGTATTGTAGCTGTAAGAAAATATATGGATGAATTAGAACCTAATAATCGACTGAACAAATTAGCGAAACTGGATAATAAGGTATTAGCCGGATTTTTATATAGTAAAATCAACGAAGCTAAGAAACTGGGAATTAATTTTCAAGTTGAGATAGAAGATTATGGATTCCGCTTAAAGTTAAAAGATTATGAACTAGTAGAGATGATAGGAAATTTAATCAATAATGCGTTTGAAACCAATATAAATAATAATCATGTGTTTTTAAGACTTAAAAAAGAAAAAGATACAAATGTCATCGATGTAGGAAACCGACATCCGTATCTAAATCCAGAACAAATTAACAAGATGTTTAAAAAAGGTTATTCCACCAAATCAAAGACAGGTAGGGGGTATGGATTATTCCATGTTAGACAAGTCATAGAAAAATACCAAGGAACCATTCAGGTGTTAAATGAAACAGAAAATAAAGAAAATTATCTAGTCTTTAGAATTTCATTTGCCAGTCATTGATTCTTTTAAGCACTCAGGGCATTCAGGTTCACCCCATAAAAAGAAGCAAGCAGTCTTAGTGATTGCTAAAGGTGCAAAAAGAATTAACAAGCTACATAGGATGCTGAGTGGTTTTGTAAGCATTGTTTTTATTTTTTTCATACATTTCACCCCCTTTTGCTATTAGTAATTGAATAGATTGTAGTACAATAATCCATATGGAGTTCATTAAATATGGATTTTTTTTATAAAGAAAAAACGAGGAAAAGTGAAACAATGCTATTATTACACCAATGAATCGAAATTTTTTCTTTTTCTTATCATCATAAATAGGTCTATCTTTGTTACTGATCGGAGCAAAAATAAAAATAGCAATAATTGAAGATATAAATAGGAGGGAAATCATGATTGAAGTAAGGGAAAGAAAATTTTTAAGAGCAATGGAACTAGCAAAGAAAAGGATACTAAAAAGTAAGCAACCAGAGTAGGTTTTAAAATGTAAACCCCCTGTAAAGGGTCGAATGAGCAGTAAAGCAATGGCTGAATAAATAAAATCTGATTTTTTCCCTAGGATAGAGAAAAGAAAAAATAAAATTAAAAATTTAGAAAGATCATTAAAAAGAATTTCTAAAGAATATCTTAATTTTGCACTTTCTACATCAGAAAGTGCAAATTCATTTTTAAAATAATCATGTAACTTGTCGATAAAAAACATTTTGATCATTCCTTAGCCTTTATATGTTATAATAGCATAATTTTAGAATTTGTAAATAGATTATGTACGAATGACATGATTAAGGGTATGAACAACAAGATACTATGAAAAAATGTTGTTCATACCTCGAAAAGTGTCGTTCGTCCGAAAGGCTTGAAATGGTAGAGAAAGGTATGATAGTATAAACTTACAAAATAAAGGCAGGCTTATTATTTATGGAGGAGCCTAAGATGAGGAAAAGATATAAATTAATTTCTAAACTACATTGTATGATTGATATTTTTTATTTTTATAACCAAGATCGAAGTCCAAGAAAAAGTATGATTTGTTCACTGCCAAAAGGGGAAATAAAAGTATTTGATATGTGTACAGGCATAGCAACCAATGCCATATTCGTTGCAAAAAGCAACCCCCAGGCTACGGTGATAGGGGTTGATGTATCGAGGGATATGCTGAGGATTGCTCAAAGAAGAATCGATAAAGAACATCTTGGAAATGTACAATTACATAGAATGGATGCCACGAAAACAAGTTATGAAAGTGAAAGTTTTGATGTGGTGATTATTTCATTTGTTTTACATGAGTTGAATGACAAATATGCTACAAAGATAGTAAAGGAAGCAAAAAGGATAGTAAAACAAGAAGGTGTTATTGTTGTTATTGAATGGGAAAGACCCAAAAAAATTTTACAAAAAATAAAATTCCGAATATTGCATCTATTCGAACCAGAAGAATTTAGAGAATTTATAATGTATGATCTTCAACAATATCTTAGGAACCATGGTCTTCAGATTAAGAAAAGGATTCATTGTGATTACAGTCAAGTTCTTTT
>JGI24707J26582_10002127_pt1 | contig 15139 bp, 9 predicted proteins | sample BioPla1DNA1_FD_26582 | JGI IMG/M metagenome (IMG submission 26582) | reverse complement strand
TGAATTGTCCAATTATAATCCCATAATACATTAACAGACACCCAACCACCATTTTTATATTTTGTCCAACCCTTTGATGCAGATTTTATATGCTTCTTAGACACTTTAAAACCAATACTTGTAGGCCAACTAGAGGTAGCAGTTTTACCACTATTACTTAATTCTCCTTGACCTCTTAAAATTTCAAAAGAAACATTCTTGTCAAAATAATTTGTACCAAATTTAGATTTTGAGATAAATTCACCTATTCTTACTTGTAAGACATTATTATTTGTACTTTTCAATAATGAGAGATTTTCTTCAACATGTACTTCATTAATAATATCATTGGGCGCAATAATTAAAACAGGAAACTCATCATTATACTCTTCATTTACAAGAACTTCCTCTATAACCCCGTCATTTAATCTATAACCTATGTTCTCTTCCAAGTTATCTAGAGGATGAGAAACAATAGTTAAAAACTGTTTATCTTCAGAATACCACTCTAAAGGATAGGGCATCCACATTACATAATTATGTAAATTAATTGATGTTAATAAATCTTCTATTTGAACAGAACTTTTAAGTTTTTTCTGTTCTAAGAAGGCTTTTTTCAAATTACTAAACTGAAATTTAGAGTTTTTTAAAGATGGTTCAAACAGTATCTCTTTGAGAGAAAACAGACTATCGGCAATATCATAAGTTGCACCCAAACTTTTCAGTTCTGTATCAACACATTCGTCATTAGTTAATGATATTAAAACTTTTGCAGTTTGTGATAAATTCTCTTTCAACTTACATAAATCATTATTTAATTCAGTTAAGTTCTTTTCTTGAATATTACTTTCTGGAATTTCATTATCACAAGCAATAATAATAGCAATTAATGCTAATAAAAACATTTTTCTCATTTAATTAAGATTAGATTAATAATTAAGCTCATTTACGTATGAGCTTTTTAATTTCAAAGCACAAACAAAATAAAAAAAAGAATAAAAAAAAACATTTTGCTATTTAGTTCTTAACTAAAACATCTTATTACATCTATTCGCTGTTACTATTAGGCTTTTGTTAAAAAAATTTTGTTTATTTTAACAAAATCTGAAAACCGAATTAACAAATCAGAATTTCATAAACTACTAATAACAAAACAAAAACACTTTATGATAAATTTATTATATTTGAAATAAACAGAATAGCACCAATATGATACATATAGACTTTCTTGAAATTTTATCTGGATTCATCGTACTTTTTGCAGTTATTGATATCTTAGGCTCGCTGCCTATTATAATAGATATTCGCAGTAAAGGTGGTATAATCAATGCTTTTCAAGCAGCTTCAATATCATTTATACTTTTAATTGCATTTCTGTTTTTAGGCGAGGTAATTCTTGGGTTATTTCAAGTTGACATTTCGTCATTTGCCATTGCTGGTGCATTTATTCTTTTTATAGTGGCCGTAGAAATGATTCTTGGCGTTGAAATTTTCAAACACGACTCGCCTGCTGGTGCTTCAATCGTTCCTATTGCATTCCCCTTAATTGCAGGAGCAGGTTCATTTACGACTTTGTTAACTCTTAGAGCTGAATTTGCTTTAATAAATATTTTAATTGCGCTTTTAATAAATATTATCATTGTTTATATAGTATTAAAATTCACCTCAAAAATTGAAAAAGTTATTGGTGCTGGTGGCATTTATGTTATGAAAAAATTCTTTGGTGTAATACTTATGGCAATTTCTGTTCGACTATTTATATCAAATTTATCAACACTTTTAGTAGATTTGCTTTCTAAAATTAAAGGAGCATGAGTAAGAAAGCTAAGTTTTATGTAGTTTGGAAAGGTCACAAAACAGGAATTTTCAATAGTTGGGAGGAGTGTAGAAATCAAACACATGGCTATGAAGGAGCTCTGTATAAAAGCTTTAACACCCTACAAGAAGCCAAGGTTGCATATAATCAAAATCCATATAAATTTTTTAACACTACAAAACAAGCAAAGTCAAAAAGCATTAGTAGACAAAATATTATTAGAGATAGTCTCTCTGTTGATGCAGCATGCAGTGGAAATCCTGGTGTTATGGAGTATCGTGGGGTGCATGTCGGCTCGAATAAAGAGTGGTTTATAAATAAATTTCCGCTTGGCACAAATAATATTGGCGAGTTCTTAGCAATTGTTCACGCTCTAGCTTTGATGAAAGAACATAAAATAAATATTCCAATTTATAGTGACTCGGCAACTGCAATATCTTGGGTTAAAAATAAGAAGTGTAATACCAAGCTTGAAGTAACCACAAAGACAAAGCCTTTATATGAAGTGATAAAGCGTGCTGAAGAGTGGCTAAAAAACAACAATTGGAATCAGCAACTCATAAAGTGGGAAACAGAAATATGGGGAGAAATACCTGCTGATTTTGGCAGAAAATAAGTTAAGAAATAGGAATTGTAAGCTTTACGAAATTTCCTTCTTTACTATTTATAGTTTTACTTTCTGAAAAACTTATAAAACTATCAATATCTTTATTAATTAATTTACACAAAACAGGTTTATCCATCTCTTTGCAGATATATTCAAAAACAGATATATAAAAATTTGTCATCTCCTCGATCTGACTTTCTGTCAATTTCGAACTATTATCTTCAAAAAAGAGTTGCAAGAACTCACCCTCACGAACGAATGCTACTTTAACCTCTATATTTGGAAAGTTAACCTTGTTTTTGCTTAATATAGTATTTAAATAATATACAGAAATCATTGATGGCAAATCAATTTTATCACAATTTCCAGCTTCTGCATAATCAATATGTAAATTTATTTTTTTATTATTTATAATCTCAAATACTTTAGAATACATTTTTATAAATTCAATCTCTTCACTAAGAGTTATAATAGGTTTTTGAGAAACATTAATAATTTTATAAACTAAATTTGAAATTAGCTCTCTGTGAATAATATTTTCATTTCCACTCAAAGATTTTATTAAGGTTAAAGTAAAGTCGGGATTAATCCTATTATCTAATAACTTATTTTGCAAAGCAAATGATTTCTTGCATTTTTTATATTTAGTTTTTGTCGATATATATATGTAAGACAAAGTAATAGTTACTATAAAAAGCAATATTAACAAATAAGTTTTCACTCTATCTTTTCCTAAAAGATAAAATTTTAATTCACTTTCTGAAGTTAAAATTTCTTCAACCTCTCTATCTAATAAACCAAAATCATAATTACTATTTNCTTCTCTTAAGCTATCTGATAAAAGCGAATATTTTTCTAAATTCTCTAATGATTTTACAATATTACCACTCTCTTTATGAGTCATATACAATAAATAGTAATTTTGCAAAACCTTTTCTCGATAATTAATAGATATAGCCTTATCCTTAGCTAGCTCAAATAAAAACAGTGCTTGGTTATAATCTTTTTTAGCAAGACTTATATTTCCCAATGATCCATACGCACTGATTTCGCTAGCTTTATCATTATTATTTTTAAAAAAGACCAACGCTCGCTCTATAAAATGACTTGCTTGTGTATATTTTTTATCACGAATAAGTAGATTTCCTACGTTATACAACACAATAGCCTCCATTTCGTCATTATTAATTTTTTGAAAAAATTCTAATGCACGCATATACATTTTTTGAGCCTGCGACAAATTATCTAACTTTGCATAACAAGCACCCAAGTTATTATATATTGTTGCTACTTCTTCTTTTAAGTCTAAATTATTAAAAACTTCAAGAGCATTATGATACATGCTTATGGCAGATTTAAACTGACTATTTAGCTCCATTACAAGTGCTATATTCTGGTAACATTGCCCCACTCCCATCTCATCTTTAAGCGCCAAATCTATGACCAAAGAGGAGTGAAAAGATTCTAAAGCTTTATCATAAAGGGCGAGATAGAGATAAACAAGACCTAGATTGTTATGAGCTGCAGATACTTTTATAGAGTCAATACTTTCTAAAACCTCAATTGAATTTAAATAACTCTTTTCTGCATTTTCCCACTCTGAAAGATAGTAATATTTCTCACCAGTATAGTAATGAATTAAGCCGTCAAGAGCTGCTTGGCCTGTTTCAGAAATATAATTTGGGATAGTATCCATAAACTCTTTAACAGTTCCCGAATTTACCGAGGTCTCAACTAACCTATCTAAATTAGGAAGTGTTATAGTAGTATCTTGACTAAAACTAATCGAAAAAAGTTTAATCAATAGAAACCAATTAACTATTAAGAGGAATACTTTCTTTTTCAAATCAACTATATATCTTTAATAAACACAAAAATATAAATAATTTTCTATCTATTTTGTTAAAATAGATAATAAAAAAGTCACTATCAAACAATATCGATAGTGACTTCTTTATTATTATGAATTATAAAACCTTATTCTGTATAAACAAACTTAGCTTTTAAGTCTGCAATTTGAACTTCAAACTCACCAGGTTCTGTAACTCTCTCAATAGCTTCATTTATAAATGAAACATCTTCAGGAGTTATTTCAAATTCAATATTTTTTGTTTCACCTGCTTTTATCTCAATTTTTTCAAATCTACGTAAACGACGAACATCTGGAGTTATTGATGCGAAAAGGTCTGAAGTATATAATTGAACAACCTCTTTACCATCTCTATCACCACTATTTGTAACATCTACAGAAATTTTTAATGATCCATTTTTAGATAACTTGTCCGAACTTAATTTCAAGTTGCTATATTCAAAAGTAGTATAGCTTAATCCAAAACCAAATGCATACTGTATTGCAAAATCTGACTCATAATCATATATTCCAACCATTTTAGCCTGATGCTCAGATGGTTTATGATCATAAGTAGTTAATGAGTTTGTGTAAAGCGGATATGTATAAGGTAATTTTCCACTTGGATTAATATCTCCAAATATTACATCAGCAACAGCGAGTCCACCAAAGTTTCCTGGCAAATAGGCATGAATAACACCACTCATAAATGGCTCAATTTTTCTAATTATTCTTGGCCTACCTTCATTTAAAACCAAAATCATTGGTTTACCTGTCTTAGAAAGAGCTTCTGCAAGTTTTACTTGATTTTCAGATAAGGATAAATCATGTAAATCACCTGGTTTTTCTGTATAACTATTTTCTCCTAAAGCAATAATAATATAATCTACCGATGCAGCTGCACGAACAGCTCCTTGGATATCATAAGCTTCATCAACCCAATATTTTGCATCATTATCATATCTCACACCTTCGTGGTACACAACGTTTCTCCCTCCTACTTTTGCTTTAATAGCATCTAAAATTGTAGAATATCCCTCAGAATACTCCTCCACACCACTTCCTTGCCAAGAATATGACCAACCACCATGCAAAGCACGCATACTGTTAGAGTTTGGACCAGTAACAAGAACTCTTGAATTTTTAGATAATGGTAAAATAGAGTTCTCATTTTTTAATAAAGTCATCGACTCTTGAGCTGTTTCATAAGCAGCTTGCTCAAACTCTTCGCTTCCAAAAAGTGGATAATCTTCATAATGAGTAACTGGTGTTTCAAATAGATTCAATTTCCATTTCATATTTAAAACTCTGCGCACTGCATCATCAATTCTGCTCATAGGAACTTCACCCTCGTTTACAAGCTCAACTAGATAGTCACAAAAATCAAAATTATAAGGTATCATTGACATATCAATACCAGCATTTATAGCCAACTTAACAGCCTCTTTCTGTGTTGATGCAACTAAATCCCTCTCATGTATATTCTCAATATCTTTCCAGTCAGTAACAATAACACCTGTAAATCCAAGCTCATCTTTTAAAATATCAGTAAGCATTTTTTTGCTTGCATGAACTGGAACTCCGTTAATCAAACCTGAATTAACCATAATAGAATGAACTCCAGCATCAACAGCTGCTTTAAATGGAGGAACGTGACGCTCATACAACTCAATATCAGGAATTAAGGCAGGTGTTCTATCTTTTCCAGAAACTGGAACAGAATAACCAAGATAATGCTTTGCACAAGCTGCTAAGTAATTTGGATTACCAACATCACCACCTTCATAACCTTCAACAATTGCAACACCTAGCTCACTAACTAAGTAAACATCTTCACCAAATGTCTCCCACAAACGAGCATAACGAGGGTCACGACCCATATCTAAAACTGGTGAGAAATTCCATGGAATCGCGGAAGCACGTGTTTCATAAGAAGTAATTTCACCTCCACGACGAACTAAATCTCTATTAAAAGTTGCACCTTGCCCAATTTGTTGTGGAAAAAATGTACCATCAGTAGTGTAAGATGCTCCATGAATAGCGTCAATACCATACACAATAGGAATACCTAAGCGAGTTTCGTTCATAGCAACATCTTGGATTTCACTTATGATTCTGTGCCACTCTTGAACTGTACGAGAACGGTTAGCAGGAGTGTTCAAAATTGAACCTACGTGATATTCAACAATAGCTTTACGAAGCATATCTGGATCTAATGTTAGTGGCTCAGCTGTATGAAATTCGCTTTCTCCAACAGTAACCACATCAATGGTAACCTGCGCCATTTGACCAACTTTCTCTTCTAAAGTCATTTGAGAGAGTAACTTCTCAACCTCTGGAATACGCTCTACTTTTTTTGAAGGATCATTCGATGATTCAGAGCAGCCTGCGAAGATTAGCCCAAAAACCAGCAACAATGAAAAGTAATGTTTCATAGATAAAGTGTTTTAATTAGTATTTTAAATAATTATAATATTAGATAAAATAGATTGTTGATATTTTAAAAAATAAAATTAACACTTAATTTATGATAAATAAAATAGTATTTTATCATTTTTAGATAAAACATAATACAAAAGTGTCAAAAACACACTTTCTGCTATTTTATTCAGAAATTCTTCATTATAAACTCTGTAGCTCCTGACATTTTTTGAACATATTCTTTTGCTTTCAACTTTGAATTTTCATAAACTATAAAAGTTTCTGAGTAAAATAGAGTTGACAATAGTTCTGCAAACTCCTTCTTATTAGATATAGTAAATCCACCCTCAAGCTCTAATAAATCAACTGCCTCTTTAAATTTCGTATGTTTTGGCCCAAAAATAACAGGAATTCCAAATGTAGCAGCTTCTAAAATGTTGTGAATGCCTTTACCAAAACCGCCACCTATATAAGCAACATCAGCATATTGATATATAAAAGATAACATACCAATAGTATCTATAATTAACACTTTCGCATCTTTGTTTGCAACCTTATTAATCTCTGTATAACGGATATATGGAACCTTAAGCTTTGAAATAAGAGTTTTTATCTTATCATCACCAATCTCATGCGGTGCAATTATAAATTTAAAATCATCCTGCGAGTTATTTATATATTCTACCAAAATATCTTCATCTGGTGGCCATGTGCTACCGGCAACTAAAACTTTTTTACCTGAAATTATTTTCTCAATCTCTTCAAACTTTGGTGCAGATGCAGCTATCTCCGAAACTCTATCAAAACGGGTATCGCCAACCACACTATAATTTTCAAAACCAATTGACTTTAATAGCTCTGCCGACTTTTCATCTTGAATGTAGAAATGTGTTACTGATTTTAAAATATTTCGATACCATACACCACCTTTTTTGAAAAACATTTGAGATGGCCTAAAAATAGCAGACACCACATATAAAGGTATTTCTTTAGCTTTTATCTCTTTAAAGAAGTGATGCCAATACTCATATTTTATAAAAAACACTTTTTTGGGGTTGATTGCTTTTAAAAATTTAGCTGCATTCCTCTTTGTATCAGCTGGAAGATATATTATTAAATCAGCCTCTTTATAGTTTTTTCTAATTTCATATCCAGAAGGAGAAAAAAATGTTAGTACAATCTTATATTGTGGAAAATCTGTTTTAATCTTTTCAATTAATGGTCTCCCTTGTTCAAACTCTCCTAAAGATGCGCTATGAAGCCAGACAACATCTTCTCCTAAATTTGCATTTTCAATTTCTTTCCATATATTCTTCCGCCCATTTTTTAAAAACTTAGCTTTTTCATTAAAAAAAGAGGCAACATAAATAGCAAAAGAGTAGAGGGCAATTCCCAAATTATAGATTATAGACATAACATTTTCAAATAAAATTAAATATATTCTACAAAAATAGCAGATAAGAATTTAGAAAACACAAATTTCATTATGAAAACAAGTAGTTCCTTTAAAATTCTTATTAATTTTGTAGTTTAAACTTTATTTCATATAAAAAGATGACAGACAAAGTATTGAAAACTGATGATGATAAAGTAAAAAACAACTTCATATATCAGGAGATTGAGAAAGATTTAGCAGCTGGTAAAAATGGCGGTGCAGTATTAACACGTTTTCCGCCTGAGCCAAATGGTTATTTACATATTGGCCACGCTAAATCTATTTGCTTAAATTTTGGCATTGCTAAAGACTATAACACAGATTGTTATCTGCGTTTTGATGATACAAACCCCGTTAAAGAAGAGGTGGAATATGTAGATTCCATTATGGAAGACATCCAATGGCTTGGTTTTCAATGGGCTGGTGAACCAAAATATGCTTCTGATTATTTTGAACAACTATATGATTGGGCAGTACTTTTAATCAATAAAGGCAAAGCTTACGTTTGTGAATTAACAGCCGAAGAAATTGCNGAGCAAAAAGGTACACCTACAACTCCGGGACAAAATAGTCCGTATAGAGACCGTTCAGTTGAAGAGAATTTAGATCTATTTCAACGAATGAGAAATGGAGAATTTAAAGAGGGTGAAAAAATTCTACGTGCAAAAATTGATATGGCTTCGCCAAATATGCACTTGAGAGACCCGATAATGTATCGTATTATTCATCAAGATCATCACCGAACAGGAGACAAATGGTGCATCTATCCAATGTATGACTTTACACACGGGCAGAGCGATTTTATAGAGGGAATTACTCACTCACTTTGCACGCTTGAATTTGAAGTACATCGACCATTATATGATTGGTTTTTAGATGAGATACTAGAAGGACAACCAGAACCAGAAAGAAGAACAAGGCAGATAGAATTTGCTCGATTAAATATTAACTATACAGTTATGAGCAAGCGAAAACTTCTTGAACTTGTTCAAGATAATGTTGTAAATGGATGGGATGATCCACGAATGCCTACAATCTCAGGATTGAGACGAAGAGGATATACTCCTGAATCTATTCGTATGTTTGCCGATAGAGTTGGTATTGCAAGAAGAGATAATATTATAGATATTGCTCTTTTAGAATTCTGTGTGCGCGAAGATTTGAACAAGCGTGCAAAGAGAATGAATGCAGTTCTAGACCCCATAAAAGTTATTATAACAAACTATCCGGAGGATAAAGTTGAGATGTTAGAAACTATCAACAATCCAGAAGATGAAAGTATGGGAAGACGTCAAATTCCATTTAGCCGCGAGGTTTATATCGAGAGAGATGACTTTATGGAGAATCCTCCTAAAAAATATTTCAGATTATCACCAGGTCAAGAAGTTAGACTTAAAAGTGCATATATAATCAAATGTGAGGACTTCAAAAAAGATGAAGATGGAAATATCACAGAGATATATTGTACTTATGACCCAGATACCAAAAGCGGTGAGCAAAAAGTATCACGCAAAGTAAAAGGAACATTGCATTGGGTCTCTGCACCTCACGCAATTGATGCAGATGTAAATCTTTATGATAGACTATTTAATGTAGAAGATCCTGACGGTGATAAAGAGAAAGGTTTTAAAGAGTTCTTAAATCCAGATTCGCTAAAAGTGCTTAAAAACTGTAAGTTAGAGCCTGATTTTGCAAATGCACAACCGCTCGAAAGTTTCCAGTTTACAAGACTTGGATATTTTGTTGTGGACAAAACATCAACTCCCGACAAGTTAGTTTTTAACAGAACTGTTGGATTAAGAGATAACTGGAAAAAATAATATCATATAAAAAAAGAGACTTTCTATTTAAAGAGAGTCTCTTTTTTTATAAGGGTTTCCCTATATTTTATATCTTAATTAAATGTAAACTTTAATGTTGCACCAAATCTTGCAGGGTATCCACGTTGAACGTAAATGTTATTATCACCTGTCATATCAGAAACATTAAAAAGGAATGCATTATACTTGGTTTCAAATATATTCTTTCCCCATACTTCAAAGCCAAATGCTTTTTTCTGAATAGAAATGCTACCGTTGGTCATTCCATAAAAATTTTGTTTCTCACTATTATCTTCGGTCCAATAAATATCTCCCACACCTGAATATTGTGCGTTAAAGGTTAGTCTATCAATCAAAGATGATGCGCCGAATGCAAAAGAATAACTACTTCCAACAGCCAGTGTGTGTCTAGGTGCAAAAGGGATATAATTTCCTGTATAATCAACTATATCATCCTTAACAGCCATTTGATATTTGGTGAATTTAGCATCTGCAAATCCATACTCTCCAAACAGAATAAATCGTGGTGTTGGATTATATCTAAAACTAAATTCTGCACCTTTACTGTTAGATTTTCCTGCATTTTCAATAATTCTGCCAGCACGACCCTCGTCAACAAATTTCACAATCTGAATATTATCAACATCTATATTAAATAGTGAAAATGTTGTAGCCAATCGACGTTTAAAAAACTCAGCTCGTCCACCAAACTCAAGTGTCCAGCTTCTTTCTGGTGAATATTCAAGTTGCTCTTTTAACGGTGTATCATCAACCATTCCGTCACCAATTGGCATTGGAGCTTGGTCTAACAATGCAGCCATAGCATTTCGAGCTTCGTCTAACAATGCTGCTTTCATAGCATTTTGCAATATTTGAGAAAATGCTTGTTCGTTATATCCACCAGTTTTATATGACTTAGCTGCCGATGCATAAATATATGAATGGTTATTTATTTGATATTTTAGTGTTGTTTTTGGAAGAATCTCAAAGAAATCCTGACTAAATTTATCTTGCAAAGTAGTGTCAGCTTTTAATGGAATAGGTGGCTTCTTAGGAATAGGAGGTGTTACAACAACATTATTCCCTTTACTAAAAGTATGAAAATCAATAACACTCTTTTCATAATCAAATCTAACACCAATAGTTCCTGACAACTGTTCTACACCAAATAGTTTATTGATAGTAGATTGATGAAATAAAGCTGCTCCACCAATAGGCTTTTTATAAACACCAGGCAAATTAATCACAGATGATGAGTATTTTATATCAATCATTGGATTACCAATATTTTGCAATGCCTCCACCCCATCTTCTTTTATATCTACAGGGGTATCAATTTTTCTATTATCATAAAATCCAAACAAACCATAAACCCACTTGTAATTTTTAGAATTATCAGACTTTATAACTACCTCCTGACTAACAGAATGCTGTGTCTGTTGCTGACGAATTGAAAAAACTGAACGTGAGGTAAAATCTTGGTCCATACGCATATCGTCTTTCAGATATTGATATCCTGTTGTAGAGTTTATTGTATATCCGTTACCTTTATAAAAAATTGTCAATCCCTCTGTTAATAAATTTCGTCTATATAATGATGGCTCATTAAAATCAGATTTGGTTGAATCAATGTGCATATACGGAAATGCACCTTGATCTAAATAGTCGTAAGAAGATGAAAGTAAAAACTGTAGTTTATCTGTTGGTTTCCACTCTAACTTTATTTTTCCACCTACATTTTCAGAATCATCAACTTTTTTACCAGTATATGAATTATAAAAATATCCATCATCAGATTTATGATATCCAGCAACTGAAATTCCAAACTTATCATTAATCTTTGTATAGTGTGATAGCGATGCAGCCTTATGTCCATAGTTTCCCATCGTTACTTTTGCTGATGTTCCTTGATATGTTAGTGGTGAAAGTGTATAAATATTAACCACTCCACCAATAGAGTTTCTACCGTAAAGCGTACCCTGTGCACCTCTCAAAACTTCAACTCTCTGAATATCCATAAACTCAAAGTCAAAAGCCGATGGGTTAAAACTTGGCACATTATCAACATATAAACTCACTGTTTGCGCACCATAACGGGTACCAACTCCTCTAATATAAATAGGTGTAGAAACCTTTGAACCATAAGATGGCACAAAAAAGTTTGGAATAGTTGCACTCAACTCTGGCAATGACTCAACTCTATGATTTGTCAACTGACGTGGGGTTATAACCGAAACTGCCGTGGGCAAATTTTTTAAATCATTTGTCTCTTTTACTGAAGTGGTAATAACTACCTCATCCAAATAGTAAGCTTTTATAGTATCTTGAACTGTTTCACTACTGTTTTCAATTCCAAATAAACCGAAAGTAATAAAGAATAGAAATGATATAACTGAGAAAAATCTTATTTTCATCTATTTCGTTTTAAAAATTATTTTAAATTAAAATCATCAAAATGTTAATTGCTTAATCTTTTCAACCTCAAAAGTAATTAATTTATAAACAAAAACGAAATAAAAACAAAAGACTCTTTATATAATTAGGTTATTTTATGATTTTAAATTACTTATAATTGATATTCTTAACAGAGTTTTTAAAATAAATTTAAAGACTATCTATCCCTATTCTTTTTCAGTTAATACATACATGCTCCCTTTTCCTTTTCCTATCATTGTTAGGACTTGCTCTTTTCGTAAATATTGCAAATCTTTCTTTAATGTACTTAAGCTAATTTTAGGAAACTCTTTTGCCAAATCACTTACTTTTATAGGATCATTATTTGATACAAACTCTTTTATTAATTTTTGCCTTTCGTTTAAATAAGCACCTTTTGATTTAAAAATGTCATATTTTTGTTCCAATTTTTCAGTAAGAGTTTTCAAGCTTTCCAAAAAGAAAATCATCCACAAATCTATACGTTCATTATTTGTTCCTCTATTTTTTTGCCCATTCATTAAAGCCTCATAATAAGCTTTTTTATTTTGCTCAATATGGTTTTCAAAAGAAATATATTGAATAAAAGAATAGTTGTTTTGTAATAAACAAAGTGTTGTCAACAATCTTGAAAGCCTCCCATTTCCATCTTGAAAAGGATGGATGCTCAAAAAATCATAGATAAAACTACCTATAACAATAAGTTGATGAATAGTTTTTTGCTCAATTTGTTCATTCGTCCATTCAATCAATTTTTGCATTTCAGCAGTTACAAGTGCAGGTTCAGTTGTTGCAAAAATTGTGTGTTTTTCTCCTGTTGGATAAGTTGCCACAACTTTATTTGATAAAAATTTATAAGTCCCTCTGTGTCGTTCATCTTTATCACTATATTTAAGTAATAATTGGTGCAGTTGCTTAATGTAACTTTCAGAAAGTCGGATTTGTGAATAATTATCGTAAATTAATTCCAAAACTTCATAATATCCAATGACTTCTTGCTCGTCACGTGTTTTTAGTTTTGTAATTTTAACGTCATTCAAAAGATTTTTCACTTCTTGGTCAGTTAATGTAGAACCCTCAATTCTTGTAGATGAACCAATACTTTCGATAGTGGCTATTTTTCGCAACTCTTTCAAATAACGGTTTTCATATTTTTCAGCGATATCCCATTTCCCTTTAAACCCGTCTATATAACTAATGAGTTGCAATATTCTTTGGTTGGTTACAAAATCAAAATTGAGCTTTTGAACAAACTTATCCATATCATATCCGTATTTTATCCATAAACAATAGTATAAAGATAAAAACTATCCATATAATATCCATATAATATCCATATTTTACCCATAAAAGTTTTATATAAAGTTATTAGTTAAACTTTTCTAGTTACTACCTTCATTTTAAAATCTCTTTAAATAGACAACTTATTAATTTTAAAACTATTCTACGGATAAAACTTATAGTCTAATACCTATAATATTGAACTGCCAAAATAAATCACTATTTTTGTTTTAAATAAATTGAATATTATGGCAAAAATCACAAAAACCATTTTAACTAAAATAGGCTTATATAATTTTGCATTAAAAATATATTTTAAACTAGAGCATTTTAAAAATTGGTGCTCAGTTTATATTGGTCTTCCAATCTTAAAACGTTCTGCAATATTAAGAAAGATTCATTATTTACTTTTTTCTTCTCTGTTTAATCATGAGGCAAAGATGTTTGTATATGCACGTCACAACTATCTTTCAAAAAGAAAAAAGAACAAAAATCCTATATTATTGCGACGACAAATTCATAAAATAGAGAAAGGATTAATGCACAATCCTCGTAAACCTATATTTGGATTAAGCTATATAAAAGAAACAGTTGATGTATTTGCTAATCTCTCAAAAGATGCTACAACTGAAAAGACGCTTCTTGATTGGTCTTATGATGTATTGGTAAAGTACTTTTCTGTTGTTTCATCACATCCTAAAATTGATGCAGCAAAAGAAAAATTCACCAACTGCAATTACAATAAAATCAGCACTATTGAGCATATTCCCTATGTAATAAAAGAATTTGCTAACCCCAATAGTTTTGAAGAAGTTATTCGTGGGCGAAAATCTGTTCGTTGGTTTAAAAAAGATGAAATTCCACCTCGTGATATTATAGACAAGGCTGTGGAGTTAGCCACCCTTGCACCTAGTTCGTGCAACAGACAATCTTATGAATTTAGGATTTTTGATGACCCAAAACTGTCTACAAAAATTGCCTCGCTTGCACCGGGCGCAAAAGAGTTCAGCAAAGATGTGCCTATCACAATTTTGGTAAATGGCAAAATGAATGTTTCACCATCAAAAGGAGATATACATCTTATGTATATTGACGCATCACTTGCTGCGATGAATCTGATGAATGCCCTTTATAGCTTAGGTGTAGACTCATGTGCCATTAATTGGCCAGATATACCAAAACTTGAAAAAGCACTCAGAAAAGAAGTTGATATTGAGGAATATAGCAGGCCAGTTATGATGATTATTGCTGGATATGCCAAAGAGAATAGTATGGTAGCTTGTAGCACACGCAAAAGTGTGGAAGAAATTAGAATTTATAACAGATAGAATGAAGTACAGAATTATATATGGTGGAAATTTTGTAAATAAAGGTGCCGAAGCTTTAACATTATCAGCTGTGGATATTTTAAGAGAAAAATTCCCTGATGATGAACCTGTTTTGCTGAATCTCTTTCCTAATAAATTTGGTAAAGAACTAAATATTTATGATTTCAAAG
>JGI24707J26582_10002123_pt1 | contig 15143 bp, 12 predicted proteins | sample BioPla1DNA1_FD_26582 | JGI IMG/M metagenome (IMG submission 26582) | reverse complement strand
CTGCAGGCTGCAGTGAATCATCAAAGCGAACACTCCTTTGCACAAAACCACTCACCCGCTGGAAGTAATTGGTCACCCGCCGGGATACTGGGTCAGTGAGCTCTGCCACCATCGCTTGGCGACGATCATCAAATAAGCCCTTCAGCAGCCGGAAAGCCTCGGCTTTCCTTATCCTTTGCACATAGTCTTGTCTTGAAGCCTCCAGCCTCTCCTGTGCCCTGACAAGCTCCGCATAGGTGCCTTGCTCAGCTACCCGCTGGATATTCGCCTTGAGGGTCAAACCTCGATCTTCGAGCTCCCGGATTACCTTCCCGATTTCCTCTAGCTCCTGGGTCAGCCTTGCTACCAAAGCCTCGGGATCATCTTCCGGTTGCGGCAAGTTTGCCTCCAGCTCCGCCACCTGCTCCCGAGCAGCCTCCCGTTCTCGTCTGGCAGTTTGGTAGTCATTTTCTATCGCCTCTTTTGACCCAGCGATATTGATAAGTTCTGTTATTGTTTTCTGAGCCTGGCCCATCTGCACTTCCAGCTCGATTTTCTCCCGCTCATGCTCCCCTTGGGTGTTCTCCTCTTCTTCAATAGAAGCATCTAGCGTATTCTCTCTTGTCCTAAGTTTTGCTTCCTGCCTCCTTAGATCAAGTTGCTCCTTCTCCAGCGGACCGAGCTCCACCCTGTCCCGTTGGGCAAGATCACCCTCGCAAATGGTTAGCTTAACGCATAGGGCTTCCAACTCCCGCTTCTTGGCGGCCACAAGCGCCCTTAGTGTATCAGGGCTCTCTCCTGCTTCTAGATGTTGCTCCATTCTCTTAAGGAGCTCGTCTAGCTCTTTTTGTGCCTGAAGTTTCTTAAGCCGCAGACGTTCAAGATCCGCCGATGTTGAAGCTCCAAAAGGTGCCAATAAGGATTGCAGCTCTTCTCTTTCCTTCTCCAAACTGACCTGAAGATCGGCCACTTCCTCGGCACCGGACTGGATATCGAGTTCACCGACGCCATCTAGTACTAGTTTTGCTTTTTGCGCTGCCTTGAAAGCAACTGTCTCCTCAGGTAACAAAGCAAAAGACTCCTGATCTTCGCCGTCCCGCTCTACCTTTCCACTCTGGGAAGAGTAGGCCTTAAAGCTCAAAGAAAGTCCCACTGACTCCAATCTACCCATTTGCCGTTCAATGGAGCGCTCCAGCTTCTGTCCCTTGGCTACATCCTGAGAGGTAGGCGAAGGCATTTCTGCAACCTCTTTTTTCCTGGCATCAATCTCACTGGCCAGCCTGTCCACTGTTTGTTGGCGTTTTTCCATGGCTACCAGCTTGTCTTGCTTGTCCTTAGCTTGGTTTAGCGCCCGCGCCCGGGCCAGTTCTGATTCTAGCTTCTCCCGAGCAGCCAAAGCCTCTTTGAGGAGACCCTTAACATGGGTCCGCTGCTCTTTTAGCTCCTCCATCCTCTGGGTGCTGGCTGCTAATTGCTCGGCCACTGTATCAAGGTTCTCTCGACTTTGAGTTCTGGTCTTTTCAGCTTCCCTAAATCGACGTCTGCGGTCATCGGCCAGTTCAAATGCCTTCTGCCATGAATTCAGCTGCTCTTTGGCCTTTTCCAGGCCGTGCCGAAGCCTTGCTACCTCATCCACTTCATCGGCCTTGGCATCTCTTTGGGCCCGGATGTTCTCTTGCTCCTTCGCTAAAATCCCAATCTGGTCTCGGACTTGCTCCAGATCACGGCCATACTGCTCCACCTCTTTAATGATCCGCTCCAACTTCCTACACTCTTCCTCAAGCTCCATAATGCTCGCTTCCAGTGCAGGCAAACCCGAGCCAGTTGTGAATTTCTGTCGCTTAGTCCAAATCTCAGCGTACTTCGCTTGGATAGCACCATCCACTTGGCTTTCTATTTCGTCGAGGGTGGCCACTCCCAAACACGCTTCAATTCGGTTGCGCAAAGTGCCATCAACCTCAAAGGAAAGAGTCTCACCCTGAGGAAGCCATAGTAACCGGGCTATGCCCCTGTCGGCTGACTTGGCGGCACCTCTTGCAGGCTTCTCTGCCAGGAGAAAGGATCTTACCTGTTCATCGGCCTGATCTCTTTCAGCGATCAGCCTCCACTTCCCCTCCCGCTCTTCCCATAGCCGGCACTCTGGATCAAATAAGAAGCGTTTCTCTACCCTATAGCGCTTGTCTTCTATCTCAAACTCCACCTCGACTTTGGGTGAAAGCTCCGTTCCCCAAGGCTTGAGAACTTTGATCTCCTGCGCCTGTGACGTATAGGGTGAAAATAGAGCATGGTGCAGCGCTGTGATCAAGGTGGATTTGCCCGTCTCATTGTTGCCGATGATTATGTTGAGTCCTTCGGCAAAGGAGAGTTCAATGGGTTCATAGAAGCAGCCCAATGATTCAACCCTTAGTCCCTTGAGGATCATGAGCTCACCTCCTGTATCATGCGGAGAAGCTGCCACATAGCATTTTGGATAATATCAGGGTCATAATCCACCTCATCCAGCCATTTGCGCAGCATCTCCGTATCCAAGGCACGGCCAAGATCAATATCTGTAGTCGCCGCTTCCCTTGCACCTAAGTCGGGCTCAGCCATCATCAGCATCTTTGCAAGGTCAGATAGAACTCCAGCTAAGAAAGGATGTGGCGAGATGAGCTTTTGGGCAGAGCCGGTTAGCATCCCAGCTCGTACTTGAGTGGTATTGAGTGCAAGGTAAAGCAACCGAGCCTTTAGCCAATCGCTTAGTTCCTGCAAGTTAGCTTCCAGTTCGCCAGTCCCGTAGCCGGTGATTTCAAGGCGGAGCAAAGTATCATCGGTCAGCTCCGTCGCCCAACTCCCAACTGCCGTAAGCATGTCCACATCAGGCTCAAGATCAAGGCGCTTATCAAGCCAGGTCAAGGTGTTTATCTGTATCTTCTCAACTAGGGTCTGCTCACCCACCATTTCTACAATGGTAACATAACCGCTTTCCTCACCGAAGGCCATAGGCTCCGGTGTGCCAGGCATAATGGTCACATCTCCAACGGCAAGGTACGAGTGCCAGTGGCCTAAAGCCAGATAATCTAGATTAGCTCTACTGGCAGCATCTAGAGCAATGGGGTGATCATCTGATTGGTACTTCCCTTCGATCTGTAAAGAGCCATGGGCCACGCCGATTCGATGGGTAGCTTCAGGAGTTGCGGGAAAGTCAAAGGTTGGATCTGTCTCAGAGCATTTTTGAGTAACCGGTGCCGGCAGTATCGCAACATCCCCATTTTGCAGGTAGACAGGTCGCCGATCTCGTAGGACATGGACATTGGCCGGTGGATTGGCAAAAGCCGGCCTTTCATATACTGAGTCTGGGCTAACTAGATCATGGTTGCCGGGCAAAATATAGACTTCTACAGGAGCCGCCTCTTCCAAAATGCGGAGTACCTGATGGACCACATCGTTGCTCACGGCATTGCTATCAAAGAGATCACCAGCAATAAGCAGTAAGTCACATCGGCGCTCCCGGGCAAGCCTTGTGATTTTCCCGGCGGTTTTCAACCGAGCTGCCCGCACCGAGTCTGCTACACTAGGTACGTGGCTTGCGCCCATACCGATATGCCAATCGGCAGTATGCAGAAAGCGCATGGACATCCCCCCTAGACGGTACTTTTAGCGCGCAGAATCGCCCTAATGGCCAAAACGCCAAGGCTTAGAGAAAGTAGAGGATAATTATGCCTTCGCTACCAGCCGGGCAATCCCCTCTAGGGGTTGGAGGCGTATCTAAGGGGCACAGAAAGAAAAATCCCACTGCCGATAAGGCAATGGGACTGTGAATCCATATAGCTAACCTCGGTGCCAAAGTCCGCCTTCTCCAGGGTCAATTCTGAGATGTTATCTGCCTAAAGGCTACGTAAGAGTAGACCAAGGAGACCAATGATGCGCCACATATAGCTAGCATCATCAAGGTAAAGTTGTAGGGGGCTGACAGCCACGTTCCCATGAGGCTAATGATACCTCCCGCCACCCAGATGGGCCCCGAGAACCGATGAGTCTTGCGCCAGACCTCTTCATTGGCCAGGGTCCAAGGTGTCCTGATCCCCACGAAATAGTTGTGCCGAAATCTACCCATCTGATTACCCAATAAAATAAACAGGACGGATATGGCAGGCTGCACTACCTTACCTACATCGATCTTGCGGCCTAGGGCTGCCATGAGTACCACAATATGAAGCAGGGCAAAGATGGCGATCATACTCCAGCGGATCACATCATATGCCCGGGCAAAGCGAGTATAGCTTTCTTTCTTGGGGTCCAAAGATGGAAAAATCAGCATCAATACATAGAAAACCAGGCTCATTAGGGGAAGCCCAAAAGCCCCAAAGAAGCGACTGCTGTAACCATCTACCTCCCCCCGGATATTCCAATGGCTGGGAACTCGTTCCGGTAAGATTGGGTAATAATAGATGCCCATGGCAAGTAGCAGAAAAATCATGGTCAATAAGGGCCAATCTTTCCTAATCTGCTCCCACGATAGCGTAGGTATTTTCTTATTCACGGTCATCTCTCCCTTCCCGGTCAGTATCTTCACCGGCAGTATACTCCATTAACCAAGCAATAATGTCCTGAAATACCGTAGATTCCAGAGAGTAGATAATGTTTTGCCCCTGGCGCTCGTCACTAACCAAGCCCGCCTGCTTGAGAACGGACAAATGGTGGGAAAGACTGGGCTTCGTAATGGTAAAATGTTCCGCCAACTCCCCTGCCGCCATGTCAGCTTGTTTCAAAAGCTGCAGTATCTTGCGACGATTGGGATCTGATAAGGCCTTAAATGTTAAGCCTATGGATGCCAGGTGGTCCACCTCCAACTTTAGACAGTTCGATAACCGTCTAACTACATATATTGTAGCCGACACTCTGCCCATGGTCAAGGCGAATAACTTTGGCAAAGAGAACCCCGCCCATCCCCTATGCGAAATGCCTGTGTCCCCTAGCTGCAACGGGTATCCTACCAAGTACTAGACCATCCTCGACAAGGTAGTATTCATCAAAGAGATTCATCACCACGCAAGCGTGGTTCGGTATGACCTCTACCTTGTCACCGATACCTAGGCCTAAGCTGCGACCCTCGATAATACCATGCTCCTCATTAACCCAAGTGATCTTAGCTTTCTCCTGGCCCTTAATGGCACCAAAACCCACGACATTCTTACCCTGGTCCGTGGCAAGACTCTTGCTGCCGGCATCAAGGATAAACCGCTCACTAGTGGGATTGCTTGCTACCGTAGCCAGGACCGTCAAGGCGCATTCATCCCAAGTTGCAGTACCACCGGCAACTAGCGACCCATCGTTGAAAACGTAGACCCCCGGACGGATCTCAGTTACCCCCGGCACCCCGGCTACTATCTTAGCACTAGGTGTTGAACCGCAACTGATTTCCTCCACTGGAAAACCTGCTTCATTTAGAGCCTTAGCTATCTCCACTACGATCTTGCCCTCTGCCTTACTGATCTTCTCCCTGCCCGCTTGATCTTGGCCATGGGCATGACCGGCATGGGTAAATAGGCCTTCTAGTTTAAGACCCGGCAGCTGGTCAATGGTCTTTGCCAAGGCGATGATTTGCGCAACTTCGGCAAGACCGCTTCTTTTTAGGCCGGTATCAATCTCGATTAAAACGCCCAGGCTTACCTTGTACTCTAGAGCGGCCTTGGATAGATGCCTTGCTCCCACTTCGCTATCTACCCCTACCCTTACCTTGGCCAAGCGGCCCAATCGAGCCAACCGCATAGCCCGCTGCCGCTCAACTACGGGGTAAGCTGCAAATACATCAGGGATACCATTATAGGCCATTACTTCAGCTTCATCTTGCGTAGCAACCGTCACACCCACTGCTCCATAGGCTTGCTGCAGGTGGGCTATATAAGGAGACTTGTGGGTCTTAGTATGGGGCCTGAGTTTGACTTGATGAATCTTAGCCACGTTGGCCATGTTCTCTAGATTGCGCTTCAATTTGCCCCTGTCTATTAGTAAAGCCGGTGTAGGTAAATCATAAACTTGCATCTGTATCCCGCCTTTTCGATTAATATGGATTGATTGACTTTTCCCAAATGCAGTCGCGGCCATCTAAGGCTGCATGAATGGATTATGGCTGCGTGTCCAAAAGCATATGCCCATTGCGATAAATTAGCTTGCCATCGGCATAGATCTCGCCACCGTCCCGCATGTCGCAGAGCATATCCCAATGGATGCCGGATTCATTCTTGCCGCCGGTCTCGAAATAAGTACTGCCTAACGCTAGATGTATAGTACCCCCTATCTTCTCATCAAAGAGCATATTCCTAGTGAACTTGGTGATACCAAAGTTGGTGCCAATGGCAAATTCACCGACCCGCCTGGATCCCTCATCAGTGTCTAAAAGCGAGTGGAGCAGTTCTTCACCTTTGGCTGCTGTGGCCTTGACTACCTTGCCTTTTTCGAAGGTCAAGCGAATATCTTCAACCTCCTTGCCGGCGTAGATACCGGGAAACGAAAACCGGATTACACCTTCAATGGAGTCTTCAACGGGCGCGGTAAACACCTCACCATCGGGGAAGTTCATCTTGCCGTCACAGTTCTCCCAGGTTCTGCCCCTTACGCTAAGGCTCAGATCGGTATCCTTGGCTTTGATTTCCACGAAATCAATACCATTTAGGAACTCCACATATCTTTGCTGCTTGTCGTGGACCTCTTGCCAAGCCGCCACTGGATCGTCGTTGTTTAAAAGGCACGCCTCCATGACAAACTCAGCATACTCATGAAGACTCATGGAGGCCTCTTGGGCCAGGGCATGGGTGGGATAAAGGGCCACACACCAGCGCATCTCACCTTTAGCTGCCCGCTCCATAAATCGCTGATTGAGGGGAGCCATGGCCCGCTGCCTTAGAGCCATCTTGCTTGATTCAACATTGGTCAAGGCTTTGGTATTATAGTTGGCCATGATGCTGAGGAACGCGTCATAACTGCCAAAAGCCATTTCCCTCAAGGGTGATACGTACTGAAGCTGCTTATCGGAGGCATGGGTAAAATAAATATGGCTCAGGCCCTCCGGCTGCAGTTGAACTTCCGGATGGGCTCCCTTAAGGAGGGCCAGCCGGTATATCTCCTTAACCAATGGTGTTGCCAAATCAGTAGTATCGATGAGGAACTTATCACCGGCTTTTAGCTCCAATGAATAATCCACAAGCACTTCCGCCATCTTAGTTAGCCGTTGATCAATCATGTCTCGAGCTTCCTTTCCGTGGGTAGATTAGTTTCTTTGAGCCCTTTCAGGGTCTTTTGGGAGTATTCCCCAGGCAGCCCCTGATTCCTCCAGGAATCTAGAATGACAAGGCGAATGAGAAGACGACTGATTGACGAATCGATAATGCCCAAGGATCTCAAGAGCTAGGAGGTAGTGTCATCGATGAAAAACACAATGGTTGATCCTCTGGAGTATTACATAGAGCAAAGCCCCATGTCTGACCCCCGGGAGCATGCTCACCTATTTGGGCCGCTGCCGAAGGATACTCGGAAACTATGTGAGACTGTGCAAGGCCTTATGGTACACGTCTTTTGGCTCCAGCGATACGGACTCAAGTTAGCCAAAGAGCGCCAAGAGGAGGTACAGCTGCGCTACACATCCCGTAGGTTGGCCAAGATTCAAGAGATGAACCCNACTAGCCTCACCATCGCCCGCCCCCTACAAGACAGGATTTTAGGCAATTGCCGTGACTTCTCTTTGCTTTTATGCTCCATCCTGCGCTATCAAGGTATACCTGCCCGGGCTCGGTGCGGCTTTGCCACATATTTTCGACCCAATCACTACGAGGATCATTGGATAGTGGAGTACTGGCACGAGGGAAGGCAAGACTGGGTGGCGGTAGACCCGCAACTAGATGATTTGCAGTGCGATGTTCTCGGGATTGACTTCGACCCATGTGATCTGCCTAAGGGAAAGTTCATACCTGCGGGTATGGCTTGGCAGATGTGTCATCGCGGCCAAGCAAACCCCGACTCCTTCGGCATCTTCGATATGCATGGCCTGTGGTTTATCCGAGGGAATCTCCTTCGGGATATGGCATCTTTAAACAAGATCGAGCTCTTGCCCTGGGACGTGTGGGGTATCATGAAGGTGGAGGATGATGCTTTGTCTGACGGCGACCTGGCGCTACTGCATAGAGTATCAGAGCTAACCTGCCGAGGTAACCAAGGGTTTGCCGAAGTAAGAGCCATCTACGAAGCAGAGCCTAGAATCCGGGCTCCACGGGTTATTACCAGCTACACCGATAATGGGCCTATAGAGATTGAACTGGAAATATAGGCGGGAATCTAGACCCTTTTGCAGGTAACGCCGGAGAACTGTAGAACTATTCTATATACGAATTAGTACCTGGTACTAAAATGCGTGTAAGGGGGCGGTGTCGTGTCTGTGAAGGGAAAAGTAGAGGTCAACGCTGAGCTCTGTAAAGGGTGCGGCCTCTGTATAGCTTTTTGCCCCCGGGATGTGCTAGGGCTTTCCGGTGAGGTAAACAGCAGAGGCTACAAGATTGTGGAGCCGGTTAGCCCTAGCCGATGCACAGGGTGCGCAATTTGTGCCGAGATGTGCCCCGATGTCGCCTTAACTGTATGGCGCCTGAAGCGTACTAAGGAGGCGGTGCTCCATGACTGAAAGCATGGGCCTAATGAAAGGCAATGAAGCCATGGCGGAAGCTGCCCTGAGAGCAGGCTGTAGGGCGTATTTTGGGTACCCTATTACACCGCAAAACGAGATTCCCGATTACATGGCCAGAAGACTGCCAAAGCGAGGTGGCATTTTCCTGCAAGCGGAAAGTGAAGTAGCTGCCATTAATATGGTGTATGGAGCAGGAGGAGCAGGGGTACGGGTAATGACATCATCCTCTAGCCCGGGCATCAGTCTCATGCAAGAAGGCCTATCTTATATCGCCTGTGCTGAGATACCTTGTGTCATCATTAACATGGTCCGAAGTGGGCCGGGTCTTGGTGGCATTTTGCCCGCGCAAGGAGACTACTTCCAAGCTACCAAAGGCGGTGGTCACGGGGATTACAAACTGTTGGTTTTGGCGCCCAGCACAGTGCAGGAGGCAGTAGATATCACCTATGAGGCCTTTGACTTGGCAGATAAATACCGCAACCCAGTAATGATCCTAGGAGATGGCCTCTTAGGTCAAATGATGGAGAGCGTCAGGCTCCCTAAGCCCGTGGGATATCTGGAAGAAAAGCCCTGGGCTACCACAGGATGCGGCTATGGTGAGCCCCGGGTGATTAACTCATTATATATCGAAGGCCCCATCATGGAGGAGCGGATCAGGCGCATTTTTCGAAAATATGCCCAGATGGAGCAAGATGAAGTCCGCTGGGAGGAGTATCTCACCGAAGATGCTGAGCTCCTGGTGGCTGCCTATGGAAGTACCGCCCGGATTGCCAAAACCGCCGTGGCCCGAGCCCGGGATAAGGGCATGGCCATTGGACTTTTCCGCCCCATTTCCCTATACCCATTTCCCTATGGAAAGCTAAGGGAACTAGCTGGCAGACTCAAGGGTATCTTGACAGTGGAAATGAGCATGGGACAGATGGTGGAGGATATCAAGCTGGGAGTAGAAGGGGCTTGCCCCGTGAGTTTCTACGGTAGAGCCGGTGGCATGATCCCCACCCCCGGAGAGATCCTCACTCAAATCGAGGCAATGTGGTCTCGGTTGCCATGAGCCCAGAGAGGGATTGTGAAGGGACGCTGCCGNTAGTTGCTGGTTGCTTGAGTCATTCTAGTCCTTGAGGGAGGTTTGCCTATGGAGCTCGTTGCAGCCCGACCTGGTACTTTGACGGATAAGCCTTTTCACTACTGCCCTGGTTGCACCCATGGCATCATCCACCGGCTGGTAGCCGAGGTCTTGGAGGAACTCGATCTGAGGGGTAAAGCCATCGGCATAGCATCGGTGGGCTGCTCAGTCTTTGCCTATGACTATTTTCGCTGTGATATGCAGCAAGCTGCCCATGGACGGGCGCCGGCGGTAGCTACAGGAATCAAACGGACTCAGCCCGAGAGCTTCGTCTTTACCTATCAAGGAGATGGCGATTTGGGATCCATCGGTATCGGGGAGACTGTCCATGCCGCTAACCGCGGAGAGAACATCTCCATCATCTTTGTCAACAATGCTGTCTATGGAATGACCGGTGGTCAAATGGCTCCCACCACTTTGCTCGGCCAAAGATCCACTACTAGCCCTGGTGGCAGGGAGGCTAAAGCCCATGGTTACCCACTGCCGGTTGCAGAAATGCTCGCCACACTACCGGGAGTGGCCTATCTGGCCCGCACTAAGGTCACTTCCCCTGCAGGAATCCACACAACAAAACGAGCCATCAAACTAGCCTTTCGAGCTCAAATAGCCGAGCGGGGATTTAGCCTAGTGGAGATTTTGTCCACGTGCCCAACCAACTGGCATCTAGACCCAATAGCTGCCTTGGAGTTCGTAGACAAGGAGATGGCCCAAGTGTACCCTCTAAAGGTGTTTCGGACTTTCGAGTAAAGGAGGCCCCGCCATGGAATACGGGATCATGATTGCTGGTTTTGGCGGTCAAGGTGTGCTGTTTACCGGNCGCTTACTGGCAGAAGCAGCTCTGCTTTCGGGTTATCAGGTTACGTGGTATCCTTCCTATGGGCCGGAGCAGCGGGGCGGTACCTGCAANTGCTCCGTGGTGATCGGCCATGGCCCTATAGGTTCTCCTGTCATCGATAGGCCCGATTACCTTTTGATATTAAACCGGCCTTCTTGGGAGCGGTTTGCCCATGATGTTGATGCAGAAGGGTATGTCATATATAACTCCGATGTAGTCAAACCGTCCCTCGGCGAGATCTCCGGCTGCCCCATTCCCATCCCCGCTTCCGAGCTAGCCGCGGAGGCAGGAGACGAGCGGGTCGCCAATATGGTTCTCTTCGGTGCCTTCCTTGGGCTTTTTGGGCAGATACCAACGGACCACGCCCAAAGGAGCTTGAGATCCCTAATCTCACCAAAATATGAGAATCTGTTGAATATCGATCTGAAGTGTATAGATCTAGGCTATGGATACGGGAAAAACCCGAAGGACTCAACATNATGACAGCCCTCTCACCAGTCTTTTGGCTCAGGCGTTTGGGCCAAGGAATTTGAAGGTTCTTACAAAGTCTTCAAGACAAGTCTTCTAAATCGGCAGGCCGGGCGGTCTTTGCTACCCGGCCTGGCTCCATTCGGTTATGGCACTTAAGGTTCGCTTCCTAACTCTTTAGATCTCAGGAATTACGATCTCTACTTCTTTGCCGCTGGCTGCGGATCTCAAGATCCCATCGATGACAGCCTGATTCCTTACTATCTGCTCGCCTGGTATGGGAGCAGAGCCACCGTCACGGACAGCTAAGACAAAGTCCCGCACTTTTTCGGTGAAAATATTGAAATCCCGAGGCACAACGGGAATGGGGCTCTCTGTCTGATGACCTCGTAGATCGTGATACAAAGTGATAGAGCCTACACCACCGTCCCAGGCTCCGCCCCAATTACCGGTACCGCCAGGAGTGCATTTCAGGCCGGCGTCCTGACCCAAGAAGAAGGTAGCTCCCATGGAATCCAAGTGCATAGCCCAAGATATCTTNAAGTACAAGACGATGTCTCCCTCGAGGCGGATAAAGGCCGTACCAAANTCTTCTACCTGNAATTCTTCTGGCTCCCAGCCCCCGCTGTACTTAGGAGACTTGCCGAAATAATCACTGGAATGAGCTGTCACCGTAAGTGGCTTTGGATAACCCAAGGCGTTTAAGGCCATATCCAGTGAGTAGCAGCCGATGTCTGCAATGGCCCCAAAACCTGCCTCGGCCTTGTTGATGAAAGAGCCGCCGGGCATTCCCCGCCGCCGGCCGCCACCGGTCTCCACGTAATAGATTTTCCCCAAAATTCCGGACTGCACTATATCCCGAATCACCTGCATGTTCGGATCATAGCGGGGCTGAAAACCGATGCTGAGGATGCGATCAGCCTTTTTGGCCGCTTTAGCCATATTGACAGCTTCTTCCAGAGTGACACTCATAGGCTTTTCACAAAGAACATGCTTGCCGGCCTTCAGGCAATCAATGGTGATAAAAGCATGGGAAGCATTGGGGGTAGAAACACTGACGGCATCGAGCTCCAGCTCCTCTAGCATATCTTGGTAGCGGACGTAGCTCTTGGCCTTGGTGAACCCTTCTCTTTCTCCATAGGCAGCTGCCTTGCCTGGAATTATGTCACAAAGTCCCACTACTTCTGCTTCGGGAATCTCCCGGTAGGCCCTAGCATAAGCGCGAGCAATACCTCCCGTCCCGATGATACCGATACGAACCGGATCCTTTGACATATGTGCAACTCCTTTCTTTCTGTATCCCGCAAAATGCCGTTCTTCGGAAAAACCTGCCAATTTCTTAGTTCAGTCCTTACCTGGATTTTCCCTTCTGCCCTGGTGCTTTGCTCACGGGCACCTACGATAAGATGGCTCGGGCATCCTCACTTCATCGCTGCTGTATTATCGATCTGAGATCAACTCCTCCACAGCCAGGAGTGATACACCCTAAGACCACCGGTTTTGAAGCCCCAGTAGCCCTCGGCACATTAGCCGGCCGACCCCGGATAGTTTCATAGGCTAGTACCGCAAAGGCTATTGCCTCTTTAGCATCACTATCCACCCCATAGGTTTCGCTGGTTACTACCGGCACCGGAGCAACTCCTTCCCTAATCATTCTCATCAAGACAGGGTTGAGAGCTCCTCCACCACTGACTATGACTTCATCGAGGCCATCGGGTGATGCCGCGACTTCCATTAAGTCCTTCACGATGACATTGGCCGTAAAGGCCGTGGCAGTAGCCAACATATCTTCAGGCGATACACCCAGGGACCGCCACTTAGCCACGAGGTTCTCGGTGTACTCACCGCCGAATTCCTCCCGCCCACTGGTTTTCGGTGGCTTTCTTTGAATGAATCCGTGTTCCATCAACTGGTGCAAAAGGCTCTGCTGTACTCTGCCCCGAGCTGCCATCGCGCCGTCTTTGTCATACCGCAGTTTGCCATCGGTAATGGAGCTCGCCATATGGTCCATAATCATATTGCCTGGACCATTGTCGAAGGCATGGATGTCTTCGAGACTACATCCTTTGGGAAGGACCGTCATGTTAGCGATCCCTCCGATATTCTGCAACACCCTGGTCTTGGTGGGATGTCTAAATACGAGCCAATCAAAATATGGAACCATAGGGGCGCCTTCACCACCCACAGCCATATCCCGAGCCCGGAAGTTGGAGACAACGGTTATGCCAGTGCGCTGAGCAATCACCGCCGCTTCACCTATCTGCAAGGTGGCATTGCTTCCGGGAAGATGGTGGACAGTCTGACCGTGGCATCCGATTAAGTCTACTTGACCGGGCTTAAGCCCCGCGGCTTTGATTACCTTTAAAGTCGCCTGGGCAAAGGCTTCGCCTAGTACCACGTTCATGCGGCAGATCTTGTCCACTGTAGATGAAGGAGGGCCAAAGAGCTCAAAGATTGCCTCTCGGGTTTTGGTGTCATAGGATGTGCTCACGTACGCCAAGGTCTCTAAAGAAAGCCCTCCTTCACCTTCTTTGATTTCAACTAAAGCTGCATCNATACCATCGGCAGAAGTACCAGACATAAGACCGACAACTCGCATAGGTCTATCCAAGTTAACAATCACCACCTGTTTATGGCCTAGACTCCAAGTTCAGTTAAAACGTACCATTTTCTAGATTCAACACTACTTCTGCGAACCCTTCCTGTGGAATCTTGGAGCCAGGGTCGCTGGTGAGCGATACAACGTTGTCCCAAAGAGTTGACACAAAGAGTCTGTGATTCATACGGGGCAGCCTAGGCCGCTATGGCAAGCTCCTTCGTGGGCAAGAGGCAACAACTTTCGGGGATTGGTGCAGAAAAGGCGGGAGATCCCCGCCCTCTTCTCGAGAAACCATAGAAACAACAAATGCCTACTTGCCTCTAAAGGCTTTCTTGTATAGCTCCACATCAACTTTCGGATTGTGGTGATGATCTAGCAGCCCGTTAACCTCTTGCTGCACGTCGGTGAGCTGTGTATAGCAGTAGCCCACCACCTCATCCTGCTCCAAAAGGACATCTACCAGATCCGTAATCCGCTGCACCATTTCCTTATAGTCCGCCGCCGCCTTGCCATAGCCCCAACCTTCCACCTGCTGCTCTTCTACCTTTACACCACCGAATTCCGTAACCAAGATGGGAGCACCGTCATAGTCGAACTCCGGCAGCAGAATAAGACGATTGTGGCTAAAGGCTTTCTGGTGTCGGTTTTGTCTAAAGGCCACATACCGCCTCTTTAGATCGCAGGCATCTTGGGTGTACTCATGGATGGTCAGCATGTCGGTTAACGCTTGTTCCCAACCATCATTGCTGACTACTAAGCGGGTAGGATCCAGAGATTTGGTATGGTAGTATAGAGCCATGAGATGGGCGGTGGCCTCCGGCATTACCTTGCCGGCCAGTTGGTCCACGCCCCAGCTCTCGTTGATGGGCACCCAAGCGATAATGCAGGGATGGCTCCGATCCCTAAGGACAGCTTCAGTCCATTCCCGCCGCAATCGCTCAGCACCTTCCACGTCGTATTCGTAGCAAGCAGGCATCTCCGACCAAACCAGAAGACCAAGCTTGTCGCAGAAGTAGTAGAAGTAAGGATCCTCGATTTTCTGATGCTTACGGGTACCATTAAAGCCCATGGCCTTGGTAAGTTCCACATCCCGGCGCAGCTCCTCCACGGAGGTCACTGTATAAAGGCCTTCCACCCAGTAGCCCTGATCGAGGATCAGCCTCTGATAGTACGGTCGATTATTGAGGTAAACCTGCCCCCGCTCCACATGGATTTTCCGCATGCCAAAGTAAGTCTTTAACTCATCGAGGACTTGATCACCTTTTTTAAGTCGCAATACGAGATCATACAAGAAAGGGTTTTCCGGTGACCATAGCTGCGGTGAAGGAACCGAGAGGCTAAGGGTCCCCCGGTTTAACGGGGCATTTAGCCAGCGGGAAATGCGTTGAGGGACAGGTACCTCTTGCGAGGCTACTAGGCCCCCATCTAGGCTCGCCACTATCTCAATGGATAAACCAGCCTGCCACTCACTGAGGGTGTATTCGAT
>JGI24707J26582_10002117_pt1 | contig 15158 bp, 14 predicted proteins | sample BioPla1DNA1_FD_26582 | JGI IMG/M metagenome (IMG submission 26582) | reverse complement strand
AAATCTAAACACATATATTATTTTGCTTATATCTACATTTGTTGGCTTACCTATTTCATTGCTCTTTGCTCTAATCATGGATAGGCAAAGCGAATCTATAAGGAGGTTTTTTAAGGGCAGTAGCGTATTACCTGCAACCCTATCGGTTACTGTAATCGCCCAAATGTGGGTCGCTATATATGAGCCCCAGTGGGGCTTAATTAACAGCATATTAAGGGCACTGGGCTTAGATCATTTAGCTTTAGCATGGTTGGGTGATACAAGAACCGTAGTTATGGCAATTACTGTAGCTTTCTTATGGCAGTATTTAGGGCTGAATGCTTTACTTTTTTACACTGGTATAAAAGCTATTCCAGAAACTTATTATGAAGCCGCGCTTATTGATGGAGCGGGCTTTGTAAGAACCAGCTTAAAGATCACCATTCCTCTCTTGCAGGAAGTGATCAAGTATGTGCTTGTTTTATCTGCCCTAGGTTCTATGTCTCAGTTTGCCCATGTAAGGATAATGACAGCTGGGGGACCCGGCGATGCATCTAGGACAGTCATTTATCAGTTATATTTTAAAGCTTTTTCAGCTTCGGATTTTGGTCAGGGTTGTGCAATCGCTATAATTTTCATATTTCAATGCCTGGTGTTGACATTTATTATTAACCGGTTCGTAGCTAGAGAAAAGATCGAGTTTTAGACAGGATGGTGAATTGGATATGAAAAGAAACATACTCAAGATATTTATCAATATTATCATGATACTTATTGGAATATCATTCCTTTTTCCTCTGTATTGGATGATAAATATATCCTTTAAGTCAAGAAGCGAAGTGTATATCAATCCCTTTGGATTACCGGAAGAATGGGTTTTTAACAACTATGGTGATGCCCTTGAAAAGTTTAATTTCTTCAGATATGTCTCGAACAGTATAATATACTCTATAGGTACCATTATTATAACGATCCTTTTTGGAAGCATGTTTGCTTACTGTATAAGTAGAATGAATTGGAAATATAAGCAATTTGCTTTAAACTATATTTCCATGGGTTTGATAATACCAGCTCAAGTGGTAATAATCCCCATAATGATTATGATTCGCGATATGGGTTTGAAAGGTAGCCGTTTCGGGCTAATGCTACCCTATTCGGCCTTTGCACTTTCCTCATGTGTACTTATGCTTTATGCTTTTTTTAGAAGTTTACCTAGGGAGCTTGAGGAGGCTGCCTGTATTGATGGATGTAATGTTTATCAAACTTATTTCAGAATCATACTTCCAGTAGTAAGACCGGCACTTTCTACCCAATTTGTCTTAATATTTATGAATACATATAATGAATTCTTTTTGGCTTTTATTTTAGCAGCTGAAGATAGAATAAGACCTTTGACAGTAGGATTACTAAATTTCTTTGTGAGCATAGGAGTCTCTCATTGGGGACAAATTGGGGCTGCAATGATTATAACCAGTATACCTACGATAATTATATATATATTAGGGAATGAGCAGATAGAGAACGCACTAACTGCAGGTTCAATACTAAAGTAATGGAATTTTTGTACCTAGTAGTCTTTACTAAATACTATAGAAGACATAATTTGCCATCTATATCTAAATTAAGGTACTCTTGCAAATAGAGGAGCAAATGAAATTTGGGATCATGGAAGACAAGGTTATATATTAATTCTTCGTATTTTGCAAACACCGTCACTTAGAGGATAAGTCCTCCGGATTGGCGGTGTTTTAAATTTACATTAAGTTACTTAATGGTTATTGATATATGCCATAAATAGTATATAATATAACTAGATGGCATATNCCAGAAGCAGCATGGAGGTGAATTACATGCCAAGAAGAGATGGAACTGGACCAATGGGTGCAGGGTCAATGACTGGAAAAGGTTTAGGAGTCTGCATAGGTGCTAATGCAGAAAGGGATATTGCTGGCGAGGGAATGGGTTTAGATTTCGGAAAGCTATGCAGACGTGGCATTGGGAGAGGTTTCGGCAGAGGGTTTGTAATGAATGACATCTCCACCAAAACGCAAAAAGACATACTTGATAAACAGAAAACCATCNTAGAAGAAAGACTCAAATTCACTGAAAAACAATTAGAGAATCTATAAGAAAAATCAGAGTAACCGGAGGATGCTCTGGTTATTTCTAATTAGAATGGGAGTGATAGCTTATGGCAAGGCCGATGAAGTGGAGAAAAGTCTGTTGTTTACCTGAAAGCAATAAATTTGGACCTCTTGATTCACCCGCAGATCGAAAGAACCGAGTAACCATGACTGTTGACGAATATGAAACTATAAGGCTTATAGACCTAGAGGGTTTTAAACAAGCAGAATGCGCTAAGCAGATGAATGTTGCCCGAAGCACTGTACAAGGCATTTACATGGAAGCCAGAAAAAAACTGGCTGATTCATTAGTTAACGGAAAAGTGCTGTTAATCGAGGGTGGTGAATACCGGCTTTGTGAAGGTTTGGGGGCTGACTGTGGCCGCGGATGCCATAGACATAGACGTGGTCGAGGCACTATATATAATGGAACTCCGAGTCGCTTATGATATGTCCAGAAAACAAAAGTTTATGTGTTTTGGCTGTGCTCGATGTATAGCTAGTTGTCCTGTAGGTGCTATTAGGAATGCTAGGGGAGAAGTCCTTCCTTCAAATCCACAGTCATATTAAATATCTTGTCCTAATATATATTAATTAACTTCTAAGGATAGATACTATAATGATCCTATCCTATGTTAACTTTATTTTTGAAGGCAAGAGTTATATGTATGTTGGAGGGATGTCGATGCGTAGTGCTTTAAAGAAAGCACCGGTTATATCAACGGGCTATAATGGTTTGACGGAAAAGGAGGCAGGTAGGAGATTAATTGAGCAAGGGCATAATGAACTTAGAGAAAGCAAAAGACCATCAGCTATCTCAATATTTATCTCTCAATTCAAAGATTTTATGGTAATGGTCCTGCTAGGAGCAACTTTAATCTCCTTTGTCCTTGGCGAAACTGTGGATGCAATAGCAATAATTATTATCGTAATTATGAATGCTGTTCTAGGATTTATACAGGAGTATCGTACAGAGAAATCATTAGAGGCTTTGAAAGAATTATCTGCCCCTAACGCTATTGTGATTAGGGATGGTTTGGAAAAAGAAGTTCAGGCACGGGATATAGTGCCTGGCGATCTTATTATTTTAGAGGCAGGCAATATAGTACCTGCAGATTGCATATTGATAGAAGGCATGGGGATTCATGTTAATGAATCTATCTTAACCGGTGAATCAGTTGCTGTAGAAAAGCTGACCTCTCGAGGTCTTGAGAAGGATAATAAAATTTTTATGGGAACGACCTTGACCGCTGGTAGGGGCAAAGCCATGGTAACAGCAACAGGAATGAGCACTGAAATGGGAAGTATAGCACATATGATACTGAATGTAGATGAAGAAGTCACTCCTCTTGAGAAGCGGTTAAATAAGATAGGTAAGCAGTTAGTATATATTTGTCTAGCTATATGTGGAGTAATATTTTTTGTAGGGATATATCGAGGAGAATCGGTTCATACTATGTTACTATCGGCTACAAGTCTTGCTGTAGCGGCCATACCTGAAGGGCTACCAGCTATAGTAACTGTAGCATTGGCCCTAGGAGTCCAGAGGATGTTGAATCATAATGCTTTGATACGAAAACTTCCTGCTGTTGAAACTCTGGGGTGTACTAACATAATATGTTCTGATAAAACTGGAACATTGACACAGAATAAAATGACCGTAAAGAAAATTTATGTAAATCATAGTATTATAGATCCGGCTGATAAGGATTATAGTGATCGAGTAAAGAAGAGCTCGACATTAAAGCAATTATTGACAGTAGGAGTTTTCTGTAACAATGCAAAGTACAAGGATGGGGAAATAATCGGTGATCCTACAGAGGCTGCCATATTATCAGTGTCTATAAAAGGCGGCATAAGCAAGGAANAACTTAGTGGTTACAGACGTATAGGGGAAATCCCATTTAATTCTGATAGAAAGCGGATGAGTGTGATATGTAAAGATTATATGGGTAATACTTTTATCTTTGTAAAAGGTGCTCCTGATATAGTATTAGGTCTATGCAGTAAAGAACAAAATGATAAGAGACTATCGATCATGAATTATAGTCAGAAAAGAAAAATCATGGCTATAAACGAAGAAATGGCTGGTCAAGCTCTAAGGGTTATAGGCTTTGCCTATAAGAAATTGGATTATGTGCCCAGTAATCTGTCCAACTCAGATATAGAAAATAATCTAATTTTTTTAGGCCTGGAAGGTATGATGGACCCACCTAGACCCGAGACTATAGAATCTATAAAGAGTTGTTATAAGGCAGGTATAAGGCCGGTAATGATTACTGGAGATCATAAGTTGACGGCGGTAGCTGTAGCTAAGGAAATAGGTATGAAACTAGGTCAAGATGATGTTATGACCGGAAAAGAGGTCGAAACTATAAATGATAGGGAGTTAGAAAAAAAAGTAGGGTCCGTATCGGTTTTTGCTAGGGTGTCACCTAGACATAAGTACCGGATAATAGAAGCTTTCAAGAAAAATCCTAAGAATATTGTGGCCATGACTGGAGATGGTGTAAATGATGCACCAGCCCTAAAGGAAGCTAACATAGGTATAGCTATGGGAAGGAGTGGAACCGATGTAGCAAAAGAGGCTTCATCTATGGTATTGCTAGATGATAATTTTGCAACTATTGTAGAGGCTATTAGAGAAGGAAGAATAATTTACGACAATATTAGAAAGTTTTTGCGGTATCTATTAGCATGTAATCTAGGGGAAATAGTAGCTATGGTAGTAGCGGCTTTTTATGGCATGCCTACCCCTCTTATTCCAATACAGATATTATGGATTAATCTTGTAACTGATGGATTGCCCGCTTTGGCTTTGAGTGCAGATCCGGCTGATGGTAATATAATGAGCAGGCCTCCTCGGGGAAGTAATGAGAGCATTTTTTCCAGAGGCTTGGGGACTAGAATTCTTATGTCTGGATTCTTGATAGGAGGTAGTGCTATTATTGCCTTTATATTAATACTGAATCTTAGCAAGGGGGACATAGGGAAGGCTAGAACTGTTGCCTTTGCTACTTTAATAATATCTGAACTGATTTATGCATTTGAAAGTAGATCAGAATTTGGGGATGTATGGGAATCAGGCCTATTTGCAAATACATACTTAGTCTTAGCAATACTTTCATCATTTATTTTTTTAATCCTTGCAATATATAATCCGTTCTTATCCTCAGTATTGAAAACTCAGGTATTAGGTATTAGTGAGTGGATGATTGTCCTAGGGTTTTCGCTCTTAGAACTATTTATAACCAGTTTTTTATATTAGACTTTGACATAATCAAATAAAATAAATGTATATTGTTCGGTCAGAAAAGTAATATATTGGGGAAGTGACTAAAGATCCTCTAATTTTAGGGGATCTTTTTACCACAATAAGGNCAGAAACTGTAGTCAGGCTGGATATTGACTTTACAGTTTGAGCAAGTTATAACCGAGTTAGAATCATTTAATGGATTTAAATAATCATTTAATATTTCAGGATTCTCTCCCTTGTCAAACTGTTTACCAATATCTGAATCCAGCTCATAAATCCGCTTACAACAGGAGGTTTTGACGAAATACCGGGTATCCCACTTAAAAANAGGTATAAAAAACATATGGAAATATGAATATCTTTTGGAAACCTCAAATCGAGTAAAACCACCGCAGTAAGGACATATAGTATTATTGCATGTTTCCATGAACTTGTCTGATTGGTTAATCCCGAATATGCCAATGAAAAACATCAATCCTACTCCTTTCTCTGAAAACTATGATCTATTATATATAAAAACTTCTTGGGATTGACTAACATTATAATACCAGACCATAGTAAAGATTACAAGATATGGATAAGGATGCCTATTTTTGAAAAAGGAGGTTGGCCCATAACTTCTTATATTTCGCTACTTTTTACCGGTTTTATTATCATATCCTCAGCAGAGAGTTATAATAAATACTGTAATATATTTAAATAGTTGACTTACCTCCAAATGACTATATAATTAAACTAGCAAGATGAGCAGTTAGAGATTAAAATAGCCTAAAACATATAATTGCTATCATGACAAAAGGATGATACATAGATGAACTTTTAGTTGCTTTGGACATCAATTATATTGATTATTAGCACTATATCATTTTAGACCATAATCTGGAGTTTTGTAATGGGCGAATCGCTACGGATTACATTATGAAATATAATTCTGGTAATCATACAATTTATAATCAATGGTTAAATTAGAAATATGGTAAGTTGGAATTCCCTAGCTCTTGTATCTTTTAACAGAAAGATTATATAATACATCTTGAAGACAGCAAAAATTATATAGTTTACAAAAGGAGGAAGATGGTTAAAGCAGGCACCGGTTATTATAGTAGCATGTGGTGATCATAGCCAGTCTTGGAAACGAGGGGATGGCAAGGACCATTGTGATATAGATGTTGCAATTGCCATTGACCATATGACTTTGGCTGCTGCAGAAGAAGGGTTGGGGACCTGTTGGATTTGTGCCTTTGATGCTGAGCTTTGTCATGAAATCTTAGAGCTACCAGAGGATATGGAAGTTATAGCTTTATTGCCTATAGGATATCCACAAGAAGAATCAGATGAAGAGCGTCATAATAGGCAACGAAAGCCCTTAGATCAAATCGTAGGTTGGGATAGATGGGAGTCTTCATCCTCATGATTTTCTCCAAGATTAAACTGCGAACTTTAATCTTGGTGATTGTTGTATCCGGGAAAATTCATTAAAATTTAATGGTTTTGGAAAAAATTTCGATATAATTAAGTTACTATAAACGAAGACATAATAATCGGAGGAAAATCAATGTACAGCTTTATGAACGACTATAGTGAGGGCGCCCATCCTAGGGTACTAGAATTGCTGCTTAGTTCAAATTATGAGCAAAATATAGGATATGGTGAAGATATACACAGTGAAAGGTCTAAAGAATATATTAGGAAACTAATTAAAAAGACAAATGCAGATATTCATTATATCCCCGGAGGGACAATCACAAATCTTATTGTTATTTCAGCCCTGCTAAGACCTCATCAATGTGTAGTATCGGCTGACACTGGGCATATAAATGTTCATGAAACAGGAGCTATTGAGGCTACGGGTCATAAGGTGGTTTCTGTTCCTACAAAGGAAGGTAAGCTTACTCCCCAGGCAATTCAGACAGTTCTGGATTATCATTCAGATGAACATATGGTACAGCCTAAGATGGTCTATATATCAAACTCTACGGAGCTAGGGACCATATACACTAAGTCTGAATTAGTAGCCATTGCAGATATTTGTATGAAAAATCAATTACTTCTATATCTAGATGGTGCTCGTATTGGAACTGCTTTAATGGCTAAAGAGAATGATTTGACCTTAGAAGATATTGCAAATCTGGTGGATATTTTCTATATAGGAGGTACCAAAAATGGTGCCCTACTAGGCGAAGCCTTAGTTATCTGCAAGGATTATCTAAAAGAAGATTTTAGATACCTTATAAAGCAAAGAGGAGCTCTTATGGCTAAAGGTTTTGTTATGGGAATCCAATTTGAAGCTTTATTCCAAGATGATTTATTTTTCCGGCTGGCCGGNCATGCCAATAAGATGGCTGAACGTATAGCGAGAGCTCTAAAAGAGAAGGGCTACTCTTTTTATGTAGAACCTTGCACTAATCAGTTGTTTCCCATTTTACCATACCATACACTTGAACAACTAGCTAAAAATTTTAATTTTTCTATTCAGGAAAAAATCAATGAAGATAAAACAGTAATTCGCTTGGTTACATCTTGGGCAACCTCCCAGGATGGAGTGGACAGCCTAATAGAGTTTTTATCCAATATAAAGGAGAATAATAGGAGTTGAATATATGCTATCCAAAGAGAAACTTAATCGAATAAATGAACTAGCGAAAAAATCAAGAGAAAAAGGACTAAGTGCTGAAGAAAAGGCTGAGCAGCATGCATTAAGGCAAGAATACTTATCTACCTTTCGTTCAAACTTTAGGAAAACTTTAGAGAGTATTACCATAGTAGATGAAGAGGGCAATAGGAAAGAATTAAAGAAACATAAGCATTAGTATTAAACCCTGCTCAATTAAAGAGCAGGGTGTTTTTGTCGACAATTAGAGTTTTCCTTTCAAAAAGTCCATAATTTCTCCATGTAGTTCACAGCTCCAAAAAGATCCTTCGTGAGGAGCGTTTTCTACTCGTATCATTTCTACTTCTTTGCCATTATCAACAAGGGCCTTAAACATTTTTTCTCCTTGTTCATAAGGAACTAGTTCATCTGCGTCACCATGAAGTATGAGAAGTGGAGGATAGTCTTTATCTCTATCAATAATGTGGAACGGACTCATTTCTTTTAATAGACTCATGTTGTCAGATAATGAACCACCAACAAAGCCATCAAAATGCGATTGAATTTCTGATGCTTGAGCTCGGTCACCAACAAGTTCAACTAAATCCGTCGGACCAAAGCATTGTATAGCAAGAGAAACACTATCCGAATACTGGGCATACTCACTGGTTTTGTATTTGGGGTCATCACCAGTCATTGCAACTAGCATAGCAGTATTGCCCCCAGAAGATGTACCCCAGAAACATACACGACTTGGATCTATCCCATATATATCAGCATGTTTGCGCAGGAAACGGATGGCAGTCTTAGCATCTTGCAAGAAAGCGGGAGCAGGGTGTCCCTCCTTATAATTTCGGTGGGTGATAGTAGCTACTACATATCCTCTGCGAGCGTATTCTGCTAGTTGAGGGATCTCATAGTTTACGTCTGGGAAAGTCCAACCACTACCTTGAAGAAAAACTATAAGGGGTCTTTGTGGCATTTCAGCTTCAGGTCCTTCAGTGGATTCTTGCCATGGCATCAAAATTTGCATCTTTAGTTCTACACCTGTTGCAGTAGAAAAAGTTACATCTGGCACAAGCAAGGCTAGACCTTTTAACTCGGGATTGTTTTTTAAGACTTTAATTTTGGGGTAAGTCATAATATTTTCCTCCTTTGATTCTATGAACTTTTGTTAATCTACTTGTAATTGAATGGGGTTTCCTTAGTAACATTAACCTAATCTAGTAATAAAGGCATTCAGCATATTATCTTCCATGTTTAATATGTAATCTATGAATTATTTCACCACCTTTATTAAGTCTATTTTATCACAAAATCTAAGAATTATGGTGGCAAATTGAGCTTTTAGTATACAAGAACAGGAGCGATAGCTTTAAGATTGGCTTATCTACGAGTTTGCAGTCTTGATTCTACCTTTCAAGAACATCAAAGGTATTTCGACTAGACAAGAATGTTATAGAAGATATAAAATATATAGGAGCTATTTGAAATGACTGTAATTAGGGAGAGAGAATAATGAATGAATTTTCAAGAACTGAGCTATTACTAGGTGCTGAAGGCATGAGCAAATTAAAGAGGGCATCTGTTGCAATATTTGGAGTTGGAGGAGTAGGTTCTTTTGCTGTAGAAGCAATAGCAAGGGGTGGAGTTGGCAATATTTCTATTTTTGATAAGGACAAGGTATCTATTACCAACATAAATAGACAACTGATAGCAACAAGAAAGACCATAGGCAAATCTAAGGTAGAGGTTATGCGCGACAGGATACTAGATATAAGTCCTCAAGTAAATGTAGAGGCATATCAGGTGTTTTATAAGGCAGATAATGCAAATGAATTTGACCTATCTAAATTCGACTACATTATAGATGCAATAGATACGGTCTCTTCTAAATTAACCTTAATAGAACAGGCCAAGGCATTAAATATACCAATAATTAGCTGTATGGGTGCAGGTAATAAACTGGACCCCACAAGATTTGAAGTAACAGATATTTACAAAACCAGTGTTTGTCCTCTTGCAAAAGTCATGCGTTATGAACTAAGAAAAAGAGGCATAGAATCTTTAAAAGTAGTCTATTCTAAAGAACATCCGCTAAAACCTATAAAGGATAATGGAGAAACTCATAAAGACAAAAGTCTTCCATCTTTAGAAAAGGAGTCAATTGGAGGTAATAGGAAACAAGTTCCTGGTAGTGTGTCCTTTGTACCACCTGTTGCTGGACTCATTATTGCCGGGGAAGTAATTAAGGATATACTAAATATGGGAGACCTAGCTTAATGAGGATCAAGATGAGCTCCATTCAGTAATAATAGGAGGAATAGTGGCATGAGATTATTCATAGCTATAAATTTTGATGAGAACATAAAAAGGTTAGTTAAACATATTATTAATGAGATAAAAAAGGATTCAATTCAGGGTAGATTTGTTAAAGAAGAGCACTTACATCTTACTCTGAAGTTTATTGGCCAGGTTTCACACAAGGACCTTGATAAAATAATGAGGGTAATGGACAGAGCAATTGTCGAAGGATTTACCATGAAGTTAAAAGGGATAGATTTTTTTAAGAGGAAAGATGGACATATTTATTTTATAGGAGTGGAGGAAAACAGATTTCTTTTTGACCTTCAAAGGCAAATCCATGAAGGACTTAAAGCTCAAGGATTTTCATTAGAAGATAGGGTCTATAAACCACATATTACCATAGGTAGAAGAATAAAACTGAATAAGAACTTCTCGCTAGAAAAGCTAGTGAAAGCTATTGATCCTATAACAATAGATGTTTGTAAAATAGATCTCATGAAATCCGAGCATATTAATGGGGAACTAGTGTACTCTCCTATATATACAAGAAGGTTATAGTTTGGAAATGAATGTTGGAATATTTTAAAGGTATGGCAATAGAAGAAGTATAGTTTAAAAAGAAAAGGCGGATAATTGACCCTTATCAACTATCCGCTTTTTAATCTTATTTATTTAATATTTTGGGAGCCATAGGTGCTCTTAACATGCTTGCAGTAGGCATATCAGACCCTAGTAAAGGAGTCAGATAGTGTTTAAAAGCTTCCGTAACATTGTTCCCCTCAGCATTTATAAATTCGTCAGGCATTAACTTTGTTTTTGCTGCTACTTTACTAAGATCAGTTAACTGATAGTCTACAGAATAGTTACCAGTCCTATGTATGGTAATAGAACCATCAATATTATGCCAAATGGCAAATTGTGCAGCTTTTTCACCGACTTCTCTGGCTTCGTGCTGATCTACATCGGAGACACATCCCATGAAAGATCTCTGCACATAACCAAAGGTATCTGATCTGACTCTCTGTATGTTTATCTTTTCCTTGATATATCGAGTCAGAAGATCTCCTAAAGCGCCTGTTCCAGACAATTGGAGGTTGCCATGAGCATCACGTTCTCTTTCTCCGAGCTTAGCTACAATTGGGTGACCACTTTCGTCCTGTATTCCTTCTGAAACAGCTATTACACATCTACCAAGCCTATCATATACCCTTTTTACATCTGCCACAAATTTGTCCACACTAAAATGCCTTTCAGGTAGATAGATTAGATGTGGACCATCATCAGGATACTTTTGTGCTATTGATGCAGCTGCTGTTAAAAAGCCAGCATGCCGACCCATAACCACTCCAATATGTACACCAGGGAGGGCTTTCAGATCTAGATTCAAACCCATAAAAGCTTGAGCAACAAATTTGGCTGCTGAGCCATATCCAGGAGTATGGTCGTTTTCCACCAGATCATTATCAATAGTTTTAGGAATATGTATGGCTCTAAATTCATAATCAGCCAATTTGGCTTGTTCGTTAACTATCCTAACTGTATCTGCAGAATCATTTCCTCCAATATAGAAGAAATATCTTACATCATGGGCTTTAAAGACGTTAAAGATCTCCTTGCAGTATGCTTCATCGGGTTTATCTCTTGTTGAATATAGAGCTGATGAGGGGGTTATAGCTACTTGTTCCAAATTATGGGTAGTTTCTTGCGTCAAATCAAGAAAATCTTCATTAATTATACCAGAAACACCGTTAACTGCCCCGTAAACCTTTGTAACTTGCGTAAATTTTCTAGATTCAAGAACAGCTCCTACCAAAGATTGATTGATTACGGCGGTTGGACCTCCACCTTGTGCTACTACAACTTTTCCTTCAAGTCTCATTCGTCACTACTCTCCTTATTCTTTTGATTTCCAATATTGATTATATTGGTTGTATTGGTTATATAATAGCAGGCAAACTACAGTTTGCCAAACTGTTTTAAATAAGGTAGACTAAGAAATTTAAGTTTCTTTCATAGTCTTAACCCTTTTATGTCTTTAATGCGTGAGAGAATAATATTACAACTAAATGATATAATACCGGGCAACTTATACATTACTTCGCTTAACAAAGACTCCATCTCTTCACTATCTTGGGTAACAGCATGTACATGAAGTTTGTTCTTACCGGATACCTGATAGATTTGTGTAATTCTGTCATCGGAGTTTAGTATTTCCACTACTTCCCTATAACTGGTATGCTCAACTTCAATTTCGTAGTAGGAAGAAATGGCGCTTCCTATCTTTTGTGGATTGATTATGGTTGTATATTCTTCTATAATACCTTTGTTTTCTAAAGCATCAATTCTAGCTTTGACAGCTACTCGGGAGAGTCCTACTGCCTCACCAATATCAACATAACTCATACGGGCATTTTGTGTNAGTAGNNTAATAATGGCTCTATCGGTCTCATCTAAACCCTTTAAATACAAGNCATATCCTCTCCACTAAATATTTTATACTAATCATAACATTTAGGCAAGCAAAAAGCAAAGCTTTTTGTCCTGTAATTGGTTATTATAAGTATTGTTGACAAGGACTATATTAGATGCTAAAATCAACTACGTTACACAACGCAACCTCCAAATTGCGTTGTGCAAGTAAGCATCAGGCGTTAGTTCATTAATTTTCATTGGATATTGATTATGTTCATTGGAAAGTGATGATATGAATATCAAATGCCCATATTGAATATACAAGCAACTAGCATTGTGGCTTTGTTTGCAAGGACTAAGTAACAGAGAGGAAGTTTGGATATTGATCAAAGATCTTACAAAGGGAAATGAAACAAAGGTAATAATTAGCTTTGCTATACCTATGATTATAGGCAATCTATTTCAGCAATTATACAATATAGCTGATACTATCATTGTCGGCCAATTTATCGGTTCTAGTGCTCTGGCAGCTGTAGGGAGCTCTTACACCCTTATGGTATTTTTGACATCTATTATATTAGGACTCTGCATGGGAAGTGGAGTACTTTTTTCTATGTTTTATGGAGCTGGCAAGACCCACGAGCTTAAAAGTAGTATTTTTACTTCATTATGGTTTATAGGCCTTATTACACTACTTATAAATACTTTCTCATTAATATTCATTGATGAGATACTAGGATTCATGAAAGTACCTTTTGAAATACTGGACAATACAAAGGAATATGTACAGATTATATTTTATGGTATTGGCTTTACTTTTTTTTACAATCACTTTACTGCTGTGCTCCGCAGTGTAGGAAACTCAGTTACACCCCTTATATTTCTTATAATAGCTGCAATAATCAATATTGTATTAGATATTGTTTTTATAGTACCCCTCGATATGGGAGTAGCTGGAGCTGCTTGGGCAACTATTATAGCCCAAGGTTTTTCTGCAGTAAGCATAGCCGTTTATAGTTTTATAAAGATTCCTGATATTAGACCTGAGCGCAAACACCTGACCTTTGACAGTGATATAGTAAGACAGATTGCTAATTATTCAATTCTAACCAGTCTTCAGCAATCCATAATGAATTTTGGCATTCTAATGGTACAAGGATTGGTAAATAGCTTTGGAGTATCAGTAATGGCAGCTTTTGCTGCAGGAGTAAAAATAGACAGTTTTGCCTATATGCCAGTGCAAGATTTTGGAAATGCTTTTTCCACTTTTATAGCTCAAAACAAAGGAGCCAATGAGTTGGAAAGAATACGGAAGGGTATTAAATCAGCAGCAAAAATTATAACGATTTTTTGTTTGGCCATATCAGCTTTAGTAGTTATTTTTGCAAAGCCCCTATTAGGAATCTTTATTAGGGCAGAAGAAGTAGAAATTATTCGTATAGGGACCCAGTACTTATATATTGAAGCTAGTTTTTATTGTTTGATTGGATATCTATTTATGTTTTATGGACTCTATAGAGGTTTTGGTAATGTAGGCATGTCCATAATACTTACTATAATAAGCTTAGGTTTCCGAGTGGTTTTAGCCTATTCTTTTTCATCAATACCTTCTATAGGAGTAGCAGGGATATGGTGGGCTATACCTATTGGATGGGCCTTAGCAGATATTGTTGGCTATTATAAATTAAAAGATATTGATAGTGCTAATTTAATTCATTAAACTGGGGAAAAGAAGGGGTAGAAACCCCTTCTTTTAGTTTAATCATAGTAAACCGATATATCCTAGGATTATTTTACATAGTTTTTACAAAAGGAATATTATAGATTTTACATAGGGATATTACAATTAGGTTGTATAAAATAGTAAATATGAAAAAGGTGGTAGAACGATGAAAAAAGTGGTTATTAGTATGTTAGNATTTATGTTAGCATTTAGTTTATTAGTAGGCTGTGCAGCTAATGAAAGTCCTAAGGGTGCAAGTGGAGACTTTGATGCTTCTTCCGACATAGTAGTGGTAACACGAGAAGAAGGATCAGGAACTAGAGGGGCATTTGTTGAGTTAACCGGAGTGGAAGAAAAAGGTGAGGACGGTAGTAGAACTGATCGGACTACAAAGGAAGCTATTACCCAGATGAGTACCGACACTGTTCTTACCAGCGTGGCAGGAGAAAAATATTCTATTGGTTATGTTTCAACGGGCTCTTTAAACGATACCGTTAAAGCTTTGAATATAGACGGAGTAGCGCCAACAACACAAAACATTAAATCCGGAGATTATAAAATTGCAAGACCTTTTAATATAGCCACAAAAGGTGAGGTAAGTGAATTAGCACAAGACTTTATTGCTTTTATTATGAGTAAAGAAGGTCAAGAGGTTGCTGAAGAATCCTATATTAGTATCGATGACAATGCAGGACCCTATAGTGGAACAAAGCCCTCTGGGAAAATAGTTGTAGCAGGTTCATCTTCAGTAACACCGGTGATGGAGAA
>JGI24707J26582_10002116_pt1 | contig 15158 bp, 11 predicted proteins | sample BioPla1DNA1_FD_26582 | JGI IMG/M metagenome (IMG submission 26582) | reverse complement strand
GTAAAACGATATAATAGATTAAATTGAATAATCCAATTAATATAATCAGGATTACTGCGCCAATTAATAGGTATACTTGAACTTCAATTCTATTAGTCGATGCATTGGAATCCGCTAAGATCACATTTAATATTTCATCACTTATAGTTAAAAGCTTTGTATTATTCTGATTAATAAATGTGATAGCTTCTTTTACTTCTGCGTCAATACCATCTGCAAGAAGTATGGTATCGAGTGCATCATCAAAGTTATACCAGATAGAATAGATATCTTGTAAATAAACATGAGCATTTGTAACTGATTTTCCGATATATATTTTATAGGAATCAAGGTATAGATATCCCTCATCTATGGACGCAAGTGTAGAAGCGAAATCTTCCTTGGCATCCATGATAGATTCTTTAACCTCTATGATTTTGTTTGCGCTATCGCTTGTGTCTTGCTGCCTATCATTTTCTGCAGAAGATTGCAAGTACATATATAGAATGTTGGCCTCTTTACTCATTAATTGTGTATACATTCTTTGTTTGCCAAAGATATTGATAATCTGTTTATCCTCATATTCNTTTTTACTGGATTGATTTTGCAGATAGATAAATATGAATAAAGCTGTAAATATAGCAAAGATTAGAATTAAAATAATTCGTTTTATTGGACTTAAAATGGATTTTTTCTTTATTTCCAAGTATGCTTCCTCCATGAAAAACACAAAATGATGTCATATACTGATGTCTATATTATGTTAAATTTTATTTGAATTATTAATTTGTTGAATTATGATATCTATTTACATACAAATTCAATAGTAGATGAAACAATACTCCTTGTCAAACATATTTGAATCTTATTTTTTATTTTTTTATTTTCACATTATAAAAGGAATCGAATGAAACCAAAACCATTTATGATTTCACTGATTCCTATTAAAATATTTTATTCATGTGTACTAAAATTGATGTTATTTGTCCCATTTATCACACAAGGAATTTATCTGGTCTGCAAACTTTGCCAGATCCTTGTTAGCGCCGTCCTTGTTGCGCTGAATTACTGACATCAGACGCTTACCTGCGTTTACTAGTCGATCAAATACAGAGCTTACTTTCTGTTTATCCCCTCTTCGTTTTACAGGAATTCGTTCGCCTTCCACTAGGCATTTATTATTTTTCAAATCATAAATGGTACCGCTATATGGAGCTACCGCATTATATCCTAATTGCTTACGGATATATTCTGTAAATTCCTCGCAGACTATATCATCCCCATGAACCACAAACACACGATCCGGTTTCTTTTTAATACTTTGTAACCACTGAACTAAGCCATTCTTATCAGCATGGCCACTGACACCAGCAAGCCTTTCTATGTTTGCTTCTACCTGTATCATCTCGCCAAATAATTTAACCTCTGATTTACCATCTAGGAGCATTCTTCCCAAGGACCCATGCGATTGATGCCCTACGAATAGAATTGTGCTATCTTTTCTCCACAAATTATGCTTTAAATGATGGCGAATCCGGCCAGCGTCACACATACCAGAGGCAGATATGATAATTTTCGGATCATCATCAAAGTTAATTGCTTTAGATTCTTCCGAGGTTATGGTTGTAATTAATCCAGGAAATGATATCGGATTGATACCCCTATTTACTAAAGCCATTGCTTCCTCATCGAAATATCCAACCATATTTTCATGGAACACCTGCGTAGATTCAATTGCAAGGGGACTATCCACGTATACCTTAAAATTGCCATGCCCTTTTACTAAATGCTTATCTTTAATCTTGCGAATAAAGTAAAGCAAAACCTGCGTTCTACCTACGGCAAAGGATGGTATCACAACATTGCCACCCCTGTCGAAAGTGCTTTGTATTATTCTACTTAACTCACCTATGTAATCCGGACTTTCTCCATGATTCCGATTTCCATAGGTAGATTCCATAACTACATAATCCGCTTCATCAATATATTTCGGATCATTTATTAATGGTTGATTTTTATTGCCTATATCCCCTGAGAATACTATTTTCTTACATACTCCATCCTCGGTAACCCACACTTCGATACTGGCTGACCCCAGAAGATGCCCTACATCAATAAAACGAACCTCGATACCATCATATAACTTGAATTTTTCCTCGTAATCATGGGATTCAAATCTACGAATCGTGGCTAAGGTATCCTCCATATCATAGATTGGTTCAAAGGGTTTCTTACCGGATCTTTTTCCTTTACGATTTCTCCATTCTGCTTCCGAAACCTGAATATGAGCACTATCACGAAGCATAAGATCACACAATGCAGAAGTTGCATATGTAGCATAAATCTTCCCTCGAAATCCTTGTTTATATAGCAAAGGAAGTTTCCCTGCGTGATCCATATGTGCATGGGTCAATAGAACTGCATCCACCTCTGCTGCAGAAATTGGGAGTTCCTGATTCTCAAATGAATCCTTTCCCTGTTCCATTCCACAGTCTATAAGAATATGTTTACCACAGGCTTCTAGATAAAAGCAGCTCCCGGTTACCTCATGGGTTGCTCCAAGAAATGTTAATTTCATAAAAACCTCCTTCTTTTGTATAAATTATTTGCGTTTCATACCACGGATCATGTCCTTTGTTTCTTTATCAACACGCAACGATTCCGTAATCTTCTGTAATGCCTTATTATATGTGAATTTATCAAGGCAATTATTCTTTAAATATTCTAGTGTTTGCTCGGGAAGCTTAACGTAATACATAGAAATCGCCCAAGCCACTGCCATCTTTACGTAATATCCCTCATGCTGAATTCGATCAAAATGAGCAAAAGCAAGTGATGCATATTCGGGTAGTACGTAATAATTTAGCAGCATAACAACGCCAAAGCGTATCTCATATTCCTGTTCCGACAAGAGATAGGGCTGTAAAAAATCCCAGAACTCCTTCTTATACCGATTGGCTATTTTTAGCCCACTACAGAAACTATCACAAACGGACCAACAATCAATTAGAGGGATAAACTCAGCTGTTAACTTTAGTACCTCAGTAAGGTCTGCTTTACAATTACCAATTACCATTCCTTGCAACAGCACTTCTTCCATAGAAAGCCGCTCCATGGGAACTTCCTTCGCCTCTCTTAGGTAGGCCCTCCAATCTCCTTTTACAATTTCTTTGGACAATTTTCTTAAAGCAGGCAAACGAACTCCAAGAATATTCGTTTTACCTGGGTTTAAGGATTGGGTAAAAATACGATATTTTTCTTCTGCCATATCATTTAACTTTTCCCGAATTGATTGCTGTCTAATGTCTATCATTATTACTCTCCTATCTGTAACTCTCCTATCTGTATGAATAATCACCTTATCTAATCAAGAATTTATTGAAATTAGCCTGCCATTTGGATTAGTTTATCCTGATCTAAAATTTTTATTGATCCTCGGCTAACTAAGATTGCTCCCTCATTCTGAAAATATTTCAGCATTCGGCTAATAACTTCTCTTGCAGTTCCTAGATCATTGGCTATTTTCTCATGCGTAATTTTTAGGGTATCCTTTCCCTCAATATTCTCCAAATCCAGTAAGAAGTTTGCCAGCCTCTTATCAAGACTTGTGAAGAGTGCTTGCTCCATTATCCACATTACATCAGAAAAACGTGAGGCCATTAATTCGTTGGTAAAAGCCTGGACTGATACAGATTCATTAGACAATTTACGAAATAAAGGAGTTGGAATTAGATAAGCTTGCGTATCTTTTTCTACATCGATAAACACATCAAAGGTAATACTTTTTAAGATACAAGAAGCTGTGAATATACACACATCTCGATCGAATAATCGATATAAAGTAATCTCCTTACCATTTTCTGAAATAATGTACGCCCTTACCTGCCCACTTAGAATTAAGAACAAACCAGCGCACTGTTCCGAATCACCACGCATGAATTCTCCAACTTTAAAATGTTTCTTAACTACATTCTGTTGCAAAAGATTCTTCTGCAAACTCGTTAAATTTTTCCAAAAGCTCAAGGTATCTTGCAGATAATCAAGATCTTTCTTCTCAATCAATACTTATCCTCCAATCAAATTGATAAATCCATATACATCTGCTCGTACGCCTACATCTTAATCACACTTGCCTATATATTGGCAATAAATTTTACTTTCATAAATGCAAGTTTCCTCTATTATAATACAAATAACTGTAAAAATATAGATTTAATATAAAGTTTCTATTTATATAAAAAAACAAAGGGAACGAATGCATATTGCACCATTCCCTTTGATTCTATTCCTACAATCATCAAATTATATCAAATTTCAAAGAATAAGTAAGTATTTTATACTTGCAACATTTTTAAAATTTCTTTCTTTGGCTTTACACCAACTGTAGTAGATGATACTTTGCCATCTTTCACCACCATTAATGTTGGTATACTCATAATACGGAATTTAGAAGCTAATTCAGCCTCTTCATCGATATTAATTTTGCCTACTTTGGCTGTTCCTTTCATCTCTTTTGCAATCTCCTCCAAAGTTGGAGATACCATGCGGCAAGGTCCACACCAGGACGCCCAGAAATCTAATAATACCGGTTCTTTTGAATTTAGTACTTCCTCATCAAAATTATGTTTCGTTATTTTTATTGAAGCCATTATTATTTCCTCCTTTAATATTCTATAATTATTAAATATTTTATCGTTCATAGAGAGTTTTTTCTCTTTGATGACTCCACTATAACATACTATTAATATAGCTTCTGTGATGATATCACAAATTTTAAACTATTTTATTTATTGTAAAACTTAGTATCTCTTTCCTTGATTTTTACCCATAAAACATGACTTTTAACTCTCATATCATATTTAGATGTCCCTAGAAATATATTACTACTGGAACAATTAGAAGAGGTACGACAAATGTTTGCACCGATCAATCCAGTAACCAATCCAACAGAAATGTTACTGATATTTATTCACTAATCATCAAAATCCATGGCAACAAAATGATCCTTCTCCACCTCAATTAAATTAGGAGCAACAGCATCCCGCCTATCCTTCTTTCCATGAAAAAGATTGGCCGTTCGATCCTCGTCAAATCGAATCCTTTCTTTACTTTTTTCAATCTTTGGATNAGGAATTGGGATGGCTGAAAGCAATGACTTCGTATAAGGATGAACTGGATTACGATATAGATCCTCGCTTCTCGCAATTTCAACCATATGCCCCAGATACATCACACCTACACGATCGGAGATATGCTTCACCATGGATAGGTCGTGAGCAATGAATAGATAAGTTAATTGCAACTCTTTTTGTAACTTAATTAATAGATTTACCACCTGCGCTTGTATTGAAACATCCAGGGCTGAGATCGGCTCATCACATACGATAAACTCTGGTTCAATCGCAAGAGCTCTTGCAATTCCAATCCTTTGCCTTTGACCTCCGGAAAACTCGTGAGGGAATCTTGAAGCATGTTCATGATTTAAGCCTACTAATTCCAACAAATGATAGATCCGATCCAGCCGCTTCTTTCCTGTATAAAGTTTATGAATATCAATTCCTTCACCAATGATATCCCCTACCGTCATTCTAGGATCTAAGGAAGCGTAGGGATCCTGGAATATCATTTGCACCTTTCTATTGAACTCTTTGCGATCTTTTCCTTTCAATTTATGGATATCTGCACCATTCATTAGGACTTGCCCACCAGTGGGTTTATATAAGCCCATGATGGTTCTGCCCACAGTTGTTTTACCAGATCCAGATTCTCCAACTAGCCCGAAGGTTTCCCCTTTTTTAATATTGAAAGTAACATCATCTACGGCTCGCAGAACAATATCTCCTATATTAAAATATTTCTTTAGATTCTTTATCTCAAATAAACTTTTATCAGCCATGGTTAAATCCTCCAAGCAATGGTCTTTCAACTTTCGGTGAATCAGGATGCTGTAGCCAGCAATGAACTTCGTGGTTTTCATTAATTTTAGTGGCATCTGGAAATATATCCTTGCAGATTGCCATTACATATGGGCATCTCGATGCAAACGGGCATCCCTTTGGTGGATTTAGAAGATCCGGTGGTGTTCCTTTAATAGAATATAGCTCATGTTTATGTTCTGTTTACAACCGTGGTACCGATTGAAGCAAAGCCCAAGTATATGGTTGCCATGCATTATAAAAGATATCTTCCACCGTTCCTCGCTCTAGAATTACCCCAGCATACATTACTTGTATTCGGTCCGCCGTTCCAGCAACAACACCTAGATCATGGGTAATTAAGATAACCGCCGTTCCTAGTTTCCTCTGAAGATCCTTGATTAATTCCATAATATCCGCCTGAATCGTTACATCCAAAGCCGTTGTAGGCTCATCAGCAATTAAAATCGTAGGATTGCAAGAAAGAGCAATCGCTATCATTACCCTTTGTCCCATTCCACCTGAAAATTCATGAGCGAATTGATTTGCTCTTTTCTCTGGGTTTGGTATGTTAACCAATCGAAGCATATTAATCGCTTCATCAAACGCCTCTTTTTTATTAATATCCTTATGAAGAATTAGATTTTCTGCAATCTGGTGTCCAATCTTCATGGTGGGATTTAAGGAGGTCATTGAGTTTTGAAATATTAAACTAATTTCGGAACCTCGGATTTGCCTTAGCTCCTTTTCCGATGCTGTTACAAGATTTTTTCCTTTAAAAAGAATTTCAGAGCCCTCAAGAATTTCCCCAGGAGGAATTTGAACCAATCGCATAATAGACATTGCAGTTACACTTTTACCACAACCCGATTCCCCAACGATTGCAAGGGTTTCGTTTTTATTTAAGTGAAAATTCACTCCACGTACTGCATGTACTTCTCCAGCATATGTGTGAAAGGATACTCTTAAATTTTTAACTTCTAAAATTGGATCCATGCCTTTTCTCCTTCTTATCAATTTCAATATTAGTCTTTCTAATTGAAGGATACTTATGCAAAAAACAAATTATATTTGTGAATCATATCAGCTTTTTAAGTTATTTTCTGTAAATTCATATATGATATCTACAATACAAGACATTTTAGCCCTGGCATCTTAATAATTTACATACATGTAAAATAAGTTGATTTTTCTTAATAATATGATTTTAATCAAATAATTTAACGTATAATAGTTCTATAATTATAATGGACTTTAAAATAAATCTGGTAAGGCGGGAAAATACATGAATAATACAATTGTAATCATTGGCGGAGGCGTAGCCGCAGTAAATGCAATAAAATCAATTCGAGAAGTCGATGAAACTTCCAATATCTATCTAATTATGAATGAAAATAATTATCCATATTATCGCATTCGATTAACCAAAGGTATGTTTGATACACTTGATATTAATAAATTAATGCTCCAAAAGCCAGAATGGTATGAGCAAAATAATATTCATCTCTATTTAGGAAGGGAAGCCGTTGCAATCGATACCGACAAATGTGAAGTCTCATTAGATAATGGTGAACTACTGGGTTATGATAAGTTGTTACTGGCGAATGGTGCAAGTAATAACATACCGCAGATTGAAGGAATTGAGAAAGAAAACATATATAGCATCCGTAAGCTCACGGATATCGAGCATATCAGAAGCAGTGTTAATGATAAAAATGCCATTCTATGCATCGGAGGCGGTGTTCAAAATCTGGAGGCTGCATGGGCTATGCGTTCCCAAGGTAAAAATGTAACTATAGCAGAATTCCAAGACCGATTAATGCCTAGACAACTAGATGCTAAAGCTTCTGAAATCTTAAAGAAAGCTGTTTTAGATAGCGGGCTACAAATTCTTTTGAACACTGAGGTAACAAAAATTACAGGAAGCAAAGAAGCAAATGGAGCAGTAACTAAGGATGGAAAACTCATTGAATGCGATATGGTTATCTACTCGGTTGGAGTTAGGCCAAATGTAAAGCTCTTTGAGAATACATCCTTGGAGATTAATCGAGGCCTTGTAGTAGATAGTCGTATGCAGACAAATATTGAAAACATATATGCTGCTGGGGATGTCGCAGAGACCAACGGAAGAGTAGGTGGCCTTTGGAGCATTGCAATGGAGCAAGGGAAAGTTGCAGGTAAAAATATATCCGGCATTGAAGCTAACTATATTGGCGTTACCCCGGTTACCAATATGAATGCTTTTAACTTATCTGTTTTCTCTATCGGAGATATCGACGAGAATAATGCGACACATATTCTAAGGGAAGAATCCAAGGAAGAGGGCTCCTATCAACGCATCTTTATAAAGGATAATATTATCGTTGGAGCCATCGTAATCGGCGATACAAAGAATAACACCCTTATAAAGAAGTTTATTGAGAAGAAGACCTTACTACCTAGCATGGATTACGATAATATCACAGTTCAAGACTTCATAAATTCGTTGCGGAATAACTAGGAAATAACTATGGAAAAAGAAAAATATAACTGCTTAGAATACTAGATTTTGATTTATAATAAAAAGGTATGATTTATTCTAATCAGTGCTATTCAAAATAAAAGAAGATATTAAACAGTAGAAATAACTCGCCTGTTATAATATCTTCTTTATTATTTGAAGAAATATATGAAATTTTTTTAAACGGTAAAATCCATCGTATTTGATGATCTGATTTTTATGCTAGTATTAATTTCAATCCATTTTTCCTCTTTGATTTTACAAATCACTTGTTAAGTAATAAATTTAATATATTCTGTGGCGTATGATTTGCTTGTGCGAGCATTGCTTGAGATGCTTGTGCCAGAATATTGTTTTTCGAATATTCCATCATTTCTTTGGCAATATCGGCATCTCGTATACGCGATTCCGCTGCTTGGGTATTTTCACCTCGATTTAAATTGGATGATATAATATGCCCCAATGCATTCTGCTTTGCACCATATAATCCTCGTTTCTTCGAAAGATAGTTTAGAGCGTAATCCAGACGTCCTAAAGCCTTTTCTGCATACTTATTCTTGGATACGGTAATCGAATTTATTTTCATAACCGATGTATTCAAAATAATGCGATCTAATGTGAAAGCATCTCCGGCTTGATCGGATACTTGAAGATATAAATCCTCTAGATCTTCACGTCCAACTTCTTCATAGAAGATAATGCCTTTGGCAGTTCCATCGATATGGTCAATGCTTCTGGGTCCAAACACTTGATGTTGTATCTTTAGCCGGCCATTTTCAAGCTTAGCTTGTAGTGGCACCACCTGGCCATTATCATCTCCACCAACAAACATTTGATTTAGTGTTTCTACCAATTCATCAGCCGTATAGATACCAGGATTCAAAGTATATTTATAATCCTTTCCGTCCGTGGTAAATTGAAAGATATTTGTTTCTTCTGTAATTTCGACGCCATCTGATATATCTTTGGATCCTTGGATGTAAGATGGTTCCGGCGTTCCGATTGTCTTATAAAAAATCGTATAGGCAGAGCTTCCTCGAACACCGTCCAGAGTATAGCTACCATGGTCTGCCTCCTTCCCCTCAGCTTCAACAAGGGAAAAATTAATTGCATTATCATCGTCTGCACCAGCCACACCGGAATTAATTCCACCGATCGCTACTTTTATTTGAACATTATCGATACCAGCATCGGATAGTTGCTGATTTAGCTTTTCCTCAAGATACATTGCCAAATCGTCACCCGTATATTCGCCGGCTTCAATCGTAACACTAAGCTCTAACTCTTTTAAAATTAGATCATCCTCGGGATCAGGATAGGTTAGATCCATTATAAATTTATCGTTTGCATGTCTAATAATTTCTACGGTACTATTTCTGATATCTTTACGACCTACGACAAAGGCCTCCTTAAAGGTATGTTTCCCTTTAATATATGTTGGACCCCTATCTTCCATTATAGATTTGTCCTTACACATTATATTTTTATAAAATCCACCACTAAATTCGTTAAATACAATGCCACCAATTTTCCCTGTGGTTTCTATGCGGACACCATTACTATTTACGGTTACAAGCAATTTTCCACTGCCCAGTTTATTATCGATTGCTGTTTGTAGCTCTTGCTGTAAATCCGAATAAGTATCATATTCCTTCTGTGCTAGGCTAATGTCTACGTCCTCTTTTACCCCATTTTCCATATAGGAAAAATGAAAATCATGGTTACTTTCATCGATTGTCAACGGGAAAGATTGCGATACTCCATCAACATAAGCTACTTCACCTAATCCTATGATTTCTGTATATCTTCCTTTTGTAGTTCCAACAAACAATTTCATAGCTGATCCACTGTAAGATCTGCTAATATGTAAGCTAGTACCTTCCCCTTTCACATTGGTCGTAAAAGTTAATGCACCATTTTCCAATGAAGCAGTAACTTCAATTTTATTTAATTTAAATTGCTTATTAATCTCGGATACTAGCTGTGAAGGGGAGTAGGTTCCGTTCGTTAGCTTAATTGCTCTCCCCGTTCCATTTACCCTTATATTAAAAATATTATTATTATCATTTACAATATTTGTACCACTTAATTTATGACCAAGATTAATCTTAGCCGGAGTAAAGATCGTTGGTTTCGTATTTCCTTGAATGGTTTCCTCTTCTCCGTAACTGGTTTGAGAAAAATAGTTCGTATTCTCGTATTGTTCAGTAAATAACTCTTCATATGCGCTACCTTTATCACCGGATTTAAAATATATATAATCGACACTATTATCCGTTGCAAAAAACCGTATTTGATCATCAAGTTTTCCCACTTTGATCCTATCTTTAATACCCGCTAGATCATTAATTTGCATATTTAAATCCGTAATCAACTCATCTAGAGAGGAATAATTACTCTCACTAAGAGTAAGGGTATAGTTATCTCCTTCCACATTGAGATTCAGGGTCTTTGCATCTGCAGGAAGGTTTATTGGGCCTTTCAAATCTTTCCTACCAGTTAAACTTGGTATCGTTGTGCTAGAACGAATAAAAGCCTCCTCTGTATAAGAAACCGAGGTTTTACGGAACAAGGTGTCATAGGTGTCTTTGTAAATGTCATTGCTATAATCATCAAACAGTAATGTGCTATTATTACCTTTGGAATTCGACGTAATTACCAAAAAGTCATAATTGCCAGATCCTGCTCCCTCTACGTAAACATATCTTAAACTTGTTGAGGCGGTTACCTGTATATCAGCTTCTTGAAATTTTTCATTAAGTTCTTTAGCAAGACTTTCAATGGTATAGTCAGCTTCTTCGATTGTTATTTCTTGAAAATCCCCATCATCCACTTTAAGACGGAGCTTATTATTGCTGGATGTTATCTTTAACTTGTTTGTTTTGCTTCCATCCCTATAGTAAGCACGACCTTCGAAATACGCTGCCGTCTGCGTAGATTTGCCACTTTTAACATTATCATAGAATACAGAGGAATAACTGTTATCATCATCAATCGCAAACATATTTCCTTTAAGACCAGTTACCACATTTTGACCTGCTGATAATTGAATGGATTTGTCACCGTATTCCTTCGCTATTACACCCTCTAGATTTTGCGCTTCTAGAGCTTGGTTCAATTTATCAATCATAGCTTCTCTACCATAGTATCCCGCTGGTATGGTTAGTGTAATCTTTTTACTTTCTGATCCATTGAGATCCTCTGTATAAAAGGTAACAGTGTCATTTCTTCCACTTACAATGTGCAAGGGCCACCCTGCTTCAAACTGCGTCGTACCTACCAATTTACCATACTCACTACCATTATTACGTCCGTATATTAGTCCGGATAACGCACCCTCAACACTTTTAATCTCCTCTCCACCTTCAAAATTAAGATTACAGTACCCATCCTTGGTAAATTCCAATACGAAGCCTGGATTAGGCGGAGTCATTTGTTCCAAGGCGGTATCAATTTCATCCACTAACTCCTGTGTTGTGTAGTTTCCTTTAGATACTTTTATTGAATAGGTAGATGGTTCATAGTCTTCCGGTAGATAGATGATTAAATCATTGTGCGGCTCTTCTACAATATGAAACTGCATAGGATCCCACTGTTTACTACCCTTAATACTGTAATAGGTATCCTCATGGGCTTCAAATACATTCTGGCTATTAAATTCTGTCTGACTGCACATGGCATCAATTTCCGACTGTAATTCTTCGATCTCAAGTGCAATTGTAGCCTTATCTTCCAAAGTATTGCTATCATTCAATGCACTTACAGTAAGTTCCCTCATTCTATGTAAGATACTTGAAATCTCCCCCATAACACCATCCGCTGTTTGAATGAAGTTAACGCCATCTTCCGCATTGGCAGTCGCCCTTTCAAGACCCCTTATCTGCATTCGCATTTTCTCCGATATGGTTAGGCCGGCTGCATTATCTGCTGCACGATTTATTTTGAAACCACTGGCTAGTCTTTCAGCTGATTTTGAAATCTTCTTATTATTGATCCCCAATTGCCGATTTGTCATCATAGCAGCTATATTATGTTGTATAATCACAATAATGACCTCCTTATGTATAGTACTATATTACCAGTTATTTAGCATGACTTCAATGGATTTGCAGTTAAAAGGTCTCAACATTTACCAAATATAAAGCCTGCTACAAGAAATACACTCCCTTTTTACATAGGTAGTGCATTTCTTATAGCAGGTTATTGATTATTTTATTCTATTTGAATTTATGCCTTATCCTACTCCAGATACTCCCTTGAAAATAGTCATATGCTCGGTCGTAGATATAGANTATTATCTGGCCTCCAATTAGAAGAAGTAGCAATACAACTTTACTGAGATCTCCCTGATATATAAGCTTTGGTAAGAACAGTAGTATTGGTAGATACATCAGGTTAAAGGCGGTATATTTGATGATCCAAAGGGCGGTATTCCGATTGCCTATATGCTTTGCACTGGCTAATTTCTCCCATGCAAATTCTCTGGCAATAATATATAACCCCATTCCGCCATAGGTAATACAGTAAAGCTTATTGGGAGCTAGCATAAGTCCAAGTAATATACTTGCTATGTAAAACCCAAGTCCTAAAGCAATACCAACTTCTCGAATTGCAATACCTACGCAGAAGGCAGCTGCCCCTAGCAGAAAAAGAGTATTAAATTCAAAGACTCCACTTAGGATAACAAGAATAATATCCACAGAAAGTAAAAGTCCTAGAAAAGCCATCTTTTTTGCATTTAGCAACATGAGATCAAATCGCCTCCCATACACTCACATAAAGTATCTGCACACCACAAGTCACAACATAGATTTCCCATGTCATATCCGCCTCCGCTACCCATTCGGGTGCTTTGATATCTTTGGCTTCGCCATTGCAATTGATTTAAAAGATTCCGGTATTCAACATTCCCAGGCTCCATATTTACTGCTTGTTGTGCATGATTGATTGCCTCGATATTATTTCCAATACCAGCGTTCGCAATTGCACTGCAGTAAAACCATCTTGCATTGCGATTACTCATACCCGATAGCACATGGAGTGCTTCTCTATAGTGACCATTATTGATATAATTATAAACCGCCTGCATCTTTACATTTTCATCTTCTGTTCCACCAGAATAATTACTTTGGCCATAGGTGTAGGAATGTGAATTAGAATATCCTCCGCCTTCCCTTTGCTTCATTATCTGATCATAGGCTTCCTGGACTTGCTTAAATTTCTCCTCTGCCAATTCCGATAACGGATTATCGATATAGGAATCGGGATGATATTTTCTACTCAAATCCCGATAGGCTCTCTTAACTTCGTCGTTAGAAGCACTTGGGGAAATCCCCAGCACTTTATATGGATCACTTATCATTCTCGTATCCCTTCCTTATGCATTTTCTCGTTCTGTATCTTAAGATATTTCGACCAAACACCTTCATATAAAATATTTCGCAATATATCAACATCAATTAGGCAAGGAAGCATTTCAAACTCTCCGGTGCATTCCGCCAGCATAGACGTAAGAATTCCTTTGCATTTTTCATCAAAATCCTTCTCATTACTAAACTGTATTAATGGATTATAATGATTATTCTTCTTATCTTTCTCAAGATCATCATAGGCATCCATAATATAAATGAACTTTCCTAGGTAAAAGCCTATTTTTCTAAGCTTTTCTCCCCAATGATCCTGCTTATAATCAAATAACTCTGCCATTAATTCACCAAAGCATCTAGAAACCTTATCGATATTATTCTCATTGTCTCTTTCACAAGCAGCCAATTGTTCCAAACCCTGTTTAATTGCATTACATTGTCTAGGATATTGTTTGCAAATTTTACGATAATATCGCTTAAGTATTTTAGTACCGGCAAGGCCAGCTATACTTTTTTCATCCTGCCAATCATCCAATAAATGATAATAGGTCAAGACAATATTCATATCTGCCACATAGTCTGTAAACTCATTGTATAGGGCATTATGCTTTTTCACAGGATGAACCATGCAACGCTCTTGCTCTACCTTCGTTTCACTTTCATAAAGGGAGGTTAGGAGAAGGATTAGAAATGTCATATCATAAGATAGGGTCATCTGACCAAGCGGACGATATTTTTCTTTTAAGGTTTTACATAAACCACAATAATAGGCTCTATATTTATAATAATCCTTCACTTTCAATTCAGGTTTATAGATGTTTACATAACCAAACATGGTTCCTCCATAAATATTCTAGTAACACTTTTGCAACTACCTTATTATTCTATATGAACAATTCAACGATATATCTTGTACGTCTTTCCTAAAATCTAGGATAAATATTAGCAAAATAAAAAAGCAATGAAAAAATAATCACATATTTATCCAAAATATAAACTTTTAATAGTATAACATATTTTTCTTTTGATTAGAATAAAGCCATTAAAATTTAAGAATTTTATAATTAATAATTTATTTATATTGTTAGTGAATTATCGTAGCTACTGTCACTAATTGACTGAGGATTATTATATGATTTTCTTCCATGAATAACCTAAATATATGGTATAATTTATACATTACGTTATGAAAGGTATGAAGGATATTGCGAAAGAAAAATTTCTTTGCCGTAGAAGGTATGATTAAAGCACAGCAGGTAACCGGAGATTTACCTGCCTCAAAAAATGTTTATAGAAACTTTTTTAAAATGGCATGGCCCTCTGCTATGGAAGCATTATTAGTCGGTCTTGTGGGATCGGTTGATACCATGATGGTAGGTACCATAGGGACAAATGCTA
>JGI24707J26582_10002113_pt1 | contig 15173 bp, 21 predicted proteins | sample BioPla1DNA1_FD_26582 | JGI IMG/M metagenome (IMG submission 26582) | reverse complement strand
TCTGCTTCGATCGTGCGACGCAGCTCATCATTGCGTCCAATTCTTTGCTCGAATCGCATGATCTCATTAATCAACGACGTTAGATATTTTTCCCCACCCTTAGGGTCTCTCGTTCCATGTAAGGATCGGGGAATACGCTTAACGGGAATCGATACGTCGGAGGGCACAGGCTTTGGCTGACCCTCCTGTTTTTTTCCAACGACCGTTTCCGTGACATACTCCCCCGTCCAACCTGCGGAAGTCGACCCAACAGGGCGCGAAACATTTGTCATCTCCTCACGCAGCGTCTCAATGCGCGCACGGCAATACTTCGAATCATCGACAACTCGGCGATATTCTTCTAATCGTTCTCTGGCGCGATCTTTGGCATTCTGTATAGTCATCGCTAATCCGTCAACCCAATCCCGCCGTAATCATCATCCGAATCGTAACACTTCGGCACACATTCTTTGACGTTAAGCAAAGAGAATGCGACATATCCTTTTTTTAATCCGTAACCTTCTAACACAAACCCGATATCAGCCTTAACAATCCTTGTTGGTGTTACCTGTTTACCGTCGTGATCAACTTCGATCAGGATCACAACATCGCCCTCGCGATAATCCCGGTCATTCAGGCGAACCTCAAATGTCTTGGAACCGTCCAGTACAGCGTCAAAGAATGGCTGTTGCAGTTTGATCGCGTGAATGCTCATGCTTCCTCCCACATCAACACAGGCCGCCAGCCCAGCACTGTCACATACTCCGGGATTTCCAACTTGACCGTTATCGCGCACCCGACACTTCCGTCTGATCTCCTAAAAGCGACTAACACGTCATGAAAATCAGGCATTGTTATTGGAGACCTCCACCTCACGGCGTCGAGGGCGGCAAGGATGGTGTCGTAGGCGTCCGTTACCCGCTCATAAATGCCGATATCCAGTGAGCTTGACAGGCCTATGTCGTGCAAGTAATACTCCCTGTCGGCTCCCTCTTTCTGTTCTTCGATCAATTCAATCGCCGCCTCAATCCGCTCACGGGCTAGGTTGTTGTTGTTACTCATTCTCTCCCCTCCATCATTATCGGCGAGTTCGCGCTCGCCCTCTACTCCCTTGCGTCTGCTGTTGGTCATGGCTGCCCCTCCAGTCGCGGCATTCGTGCTTCAACAAGAAACTCCTGTTCAGCCGCATCAAGAGTGAAATTGTCTCGGTTGTCGCGCTTGTCGCTTGACCGATATGTTGGCGCTCGACTTCGTGCACCGCCTCTGTCTTGTTCTTTAGACAGCCAGTTCGCGATAAACCGCTTGATACCCTTGCGTGTCTTTCGCTTGTTTGGGTTAGCATCCAGCCAACCAAGCATATTCCGAAGTTCTTGCTCGACGTTAACAGCCGGGTACAGCTCTCGATACTTCGAGGCATCCTCCTTTGTGACTGCGTGAAATGTTTTGTCGTTCAAGGGCAATTCAATGACGATGCTTGGCTCTGGCACAGAGTGATCGTCAGATCGCTCCGTGCAGTAATACGATTCCTCGAATATCGATTCCTCGATTCCTCGATTCCTCGATTCCTCGGGAACATTTGCATGCATCTGCTTGCATTTGCTTGCAAATGATTTCACGCCAGATAATGAACACTTTTCGTCATTTTGTTCAACATCTTTTTTTCTACATGCATCTGCATTCATCTGCTCGCATTTGATTTCATCTGCATTCATTTGCATGCAACGGTATTCATCTGATTCTTCGAAGGATGGATACTTCCGATTCTTGGCTCGACGTGATTGATGTTTGTCCCACGTTACAATTTCTAGGTACGATTCGTCTTCAACCGTATAGGTGCGAACAATACCTAGCGACGATAACGTATTCATGGCTTTATCAATCTGTGCGTCTGTGACAGAATCTCGAGGAAACATCTTGCCCTTAAGGATGGGAGGAGAGGCGTAGTAACAACCGAAATCATCAACAGTAACAATCAATCGATAGAAGAACACTTCCTCAAACCATGACAGGCTCGCAATATCCTTACTGACACAAATAGTCTCTTTCAAAATCCTATTAGGCATATTACCAGCACCTGCCATTCCTTCTGTTCCAACAGATGCCGGGCAGTTTTTCCCAAAAAATATTCTCGCCGAATGTAACAAGACCATCGTCGTCATGCTCAAGATATTTGTCGTGAGCTATCACAATGGCTTGGATGACTTCATACGCAGTATATTTTTCGAGTAAAGTAGCTAGCCTGACTTCCTCGATAGATGTCAAATCCCTGCCAAATGCCTCTAGGACAAGAAGGTAAGCACTTATCTCTTTTGTCGAGAATAATCTGACATAATCTGCCATGCATTTACCCCTTTCTTATGTAAGCGTCCATATTCATCTGAACCGGCTTTCTGTTTTTCTCAAGCCAATGCTCAATGGCTTTCACCGTCTGTAATCTCTCCATCGCCTGTCCACGCATCATGGACATATAGCGCTCGGCCTCTGCAATGTCTGTCGGATCGTTTTCATCAGGAATGAAATATCCCCCCGATGACATGGACACGATTGGACATCCGTCCTCGCGCAACTGTCGGATGTATTCTTGAGTCTGTCTTTCCGAGACATTCGCCATCATGGCGACATCGCGAAGATTCCTTGCTCTTGTGCTGCCTTTCGGTATGCATTTAAGGATTAACTCCAAGTATCTGTTTACGTTGTCTGCCATTGCGCTCCTCCTAAAACGGGATGGAATTCCACGTCATGCCGGGTTTGGCGAATTGAGCCTTAGCTTTGAACGTGTCGCTAATTTCCATATCGTTGTAATATTCGGTGTAATCGAAATTGTTTTCGGATTGATGGAATAGAATGATTAGATCGGCATAGTCGAGATACGGCTCAATAAGTTGAGCGGCTTCCCTTGCGCTTAGATGCCCAACTCCTGACGACACACGTCCGGAGACATAGAGCATAGAGTCTGACTTCTCGGCGTTTCCTGCCATTCTCTTGGGCGTGTAATTGGCCTCCACGATCAAGACATCCGGAGCTATATCTTCAGGCAATTCCGGTGGACTTCCAGCATCCGCGATGTACAGCATGCGCTCGTCGTCGATGTCCGCATAAAAAGCACATGGATCAGCTGCATTATGGATAACCTTAATGCCCTGCACGTAACATTTCTTCTTGGGATAAAAGTCTTTTAATCGCTGCACAGAACACTTCTTGCAGAGGTTCAGGGCATCGAACGTTAAATCCGAACAATAGATTATTGCACCATACTTGTCCTGCAGCTCAAGCGCATACTTTGCGTGGTCGCCGTGCTCATGCGTCACATAAAAAGGCTTGTTTGCGATAGATATTCCGAGGTCGAGAATCTTCGTTGGTGGGCATCCGGCGTCAAAAAAGACGCCGGTGCCCAATTCGGACTCCACGTAGAAGCAGTTACCGCTCGATCCTGTGCCGATGCATGTAACCTTCATCTCAGGCCTCCATCCAGTCAAGAGGAATCTGGCTGTACTCATCAAAAGCCGAAGGTTCCGGCGGAGGCTCTGGCGTGATCTTCCGTGGTTGTGCCTTTGCTTTCTGTTTTTTAGCAACAACGGGAGCAGGTTCAGGTTCCGGGACAGGTTCTTCTTCCTCAACCTCTTCCTCGCCAATGCCTTCAGGTAACATGATTGTGGGTGGCGTCACGTCTTTGAATGACTCGAAGTCGTCTTCGTCATCTGCTTGGTTAAATGCTCGTTCTTTAGCATCTGGCAGTTTGATAGGGATTCTTGTGCAGTGGCGCCTTGTTGCTTTCGCTAGTGCCATCTCGGTGTACCAGTTCTTCCAAGCAGGACTGTTAGGCGCTTTTGATGCCTGGCGTCTCTTTTCAATGTCATCTGTTGTGTGGGTCATAACAGAACTTGTTCCGTCTTCATAAACTGCAATGGTTACATATCCAGCAACCTCACCGCTTGAGAATGGCTGCTCTTCGTAGGACCACAAATCGTTACCAGGAGTCCTTTTTACAGTAAAGGCTTCACCTTCTTTGATGGCGTATGCATCAAAGCGAATTATTTTTTTGCCGACGCTGTATTCCATGACAAGCTTTTCTAATCCTCTTGCTGACGGCGAGCATTGCAATTCGACCTTTTTCGTTTTTTTGTTTCTGTACGGGATCGGATAACACTCACCGTTGCCAGCATCCAGTCCAAGCGTCACCATGCGGATACAATCTATAAGGAATTTGTTTGCGTCAACGACGCCCCATCCCATATCTTGTTCCTCCAATACTGAGTTGGCCTTGATGCACAAGTTGACTGTCAGTCGCCGAGCTTCTCCCGTACCAATAGCTTCGGGTAGATCCTGAAAATATTTGGCTACCTGATCAGCAAAGAAGTTTGTTATATGCCTTACTTGCGATCTGATAAGCTTGTTGTTGTCTTTTCCTGCTATTTCCTTTGTCATCTTTATTCCTCCAAAACTTGCAGCTCCGCGCCTTCACGGGCTGTTGCGATGATGATTTGTCCTTTGATTTGGGAAAGGTTCACATCCGTGTAACGCTCGCCGTTGTCAATTAACGTCGGGCAATCGATGTGCAGTTGATCCTTCAGAAATCCTGTGAGTTCGAGACCTGCTTCAAGCTTTCCGGCTGTGTTCAGCTCCGAATAGGGGACACCATTTTTGAGGATCTCGAACGTTTCTTTTGCCTCGCCGTTCTTCTGGATCTCAAGCACCTTGACGGAGATCTTCTTGAAGCTCTTATTCACGGCATTGACGATCATTTCTGCGCGATAGAACATGAAATCAGCAAGCTCTCTTGCGGCGACTTCTGCCTTTTCGTAGAGTTTGTTAATTACTCGCTCGCGATCCATGAGTTTGTTTCTGCGCTCAATGTTCTCTGCGTGAATATCGCCACGGGCGAGCGCTTTGTCTAGATCATCTAAACGATCTAAATCAGTTTGATTGACAACAGGGATAGGCGATGGAGCCTCAAGCCTTGCCAGCTCGCCTTTCGCTTTGTTGATTGAATTGATGTGTGACGAGATATCTAGAGCTTTTGGCTCTTCGCTCTTAACGGATTCAAATTCTGCTCGCATCGCCTTAATGTCTTCAGCGACGGCCATCCCTTGTTCGGCTATTTCAGAGCGCCGGCTGTGTAAAACATTTTCCTGCTCGGCAATGATAGTTGCAGGGAGCTCCTGACCGCATGTAGGACAAGTGGTGTCATCAGCTTTTAGGCTTTTGAATTCATCCGCCAACCTTCGGCGCTTGCGCTCAAGTATTTCGAGGTCGTCTTGGAGCTGTCTTAGTCGCCGATCCTTACCGTAATGAGCTTCTTCCTTAGCAAGATTAATTGCCGATTCCTGTTTCAGGATATAACTCTCAAGTTCTTGCCTTCTTTTCCCAATGTCAGCGTTAAAGGCGCTGATTGTCCGTATGTTGTCTTGAATATTGGCTAGGCGGTCACGAAGTGATTCGCGTTCTTTTTGCATCTTATCAACATCAAATTGTTGAAAACCTTCAAGTTGGTCATCGAGCAGTTCAATCTGCGCTCTGATCTTGTCGCGTTCCGCTTCGAGATCCTTACGTTCCTGCCAGTACTTGTCGATGAGTCGTTCAGGCTCTAACTTTTCGAGCTCTTTTGCAACGCTGCACTCTCTTCCACTACGTTTGGCCATGTATTTGATCACGTCCGACGATTTGGGCGTCGGGAAAAACTGCATGAAAATCTTGCGTTGCTCTTTCCAGTGCATTTCCGGGAAGAATAAAGGATTGGCATACATCTTGAATCTTTCCGGCGTTGAGAAAATATCGGCAACAAATGAATCAAACTCTTTGAGCGTCTTGCATGGCGCGCCATTGATGTATGTCTGTGCGGTCTTGCCGCCTTTGAGCTGTCTTCTAAGCTCATGTTTTTCGCCGTCGATAGAAATGACCAAGGTCACATCAGGTTCTAACTCTGTACGTGTGTTGTCCGGATTCAACGGGACAACCTCGAACTTCGTCCGATCTTCCATATCCTTGCCGAACAAGCACCATGTGATAGCGTGTAGCAAGTTTGTCTTGCCTGATCCGTTCGCCCCGACAATGAGATTCAGGCCGTCACGGAAATCAAATTCGCGGTCGGCGATCTGCCGGAAGTTTTGAGCGATTAATTTATCAAACGTTACTTTCATTTGTTACCTCCTGCGGAAGATGGATACTAGGTTGACGGATCGCTGGTCTACCGGGATAACAGCCTTTCAGAATCCAAAAGATCGTGCTTTTGAGACCCTTCTTATTGGTGCTGTCGAATACTAGGCGAGCCCGACTCTCGATTGCGAGCAAACGCTCTTGTTCTGAACGAGGTATACAGACCATGTTTTCATTAATCGACATCCCACACCTCCAGTTCGAGGATCATTCCGATAAGACCCATCACAAACGCCATGCTGCCGTACAGCACAAGGTCGTTGACCCTTGCGGCGCCGCCCGCTAGGATCATGGCCACGCCCCACATGGTTGCGAGGAGGTCTAGCATGACGGCTAGCCCATGTGATAGAATAGGCGTAGTCCTAGAGACTAAACCTATTGGTTGGAGAGCGGTTCTATTGCGTGTGTAACCGCTCTTTTTTGTTCTCGTTTTCACTTTTTTCTCCCTTCTGTGTCGCCATAGATAAGTACTGTGATAATGATCGCCGTAGCGCAAATCATTCCCACGACTGCCACGATTGTTACTCCGTTCATTTCCCTTTCCTTTCTAAATTTGGTATCCTTCTGGATACTTCGTGCTTAAGGGGCGATACTCGGATTTGAGCTCATCGCCGTTTTCGATGACTGACTTTCCACAGTTTTTGCATTTCATTTTTGGGATAACGTTGTTGTGGAAGTTAGCGTCGTCGTATCCTGTGCCCCTTACCTCATGGCCGCAAAATTGACACTCATAAATTGCGTAAAAATCTCTACGGTATTGGCTCGTAATCTCTTTGATTTTCATGCCTTTCTCCTTTCTGCTAATTCGATCAAGTCATCAAGACTGATCGCAATGATTTGTTTTGGTTTATCTTTCTCCGGTCTGGGCGGCTCGCCACCGAGACAGAAAAACATTGTTTCTTGATCCGTCCATTTGTAGGCACGTTTCCACGCCATGATGAATTCGCCCGGCATGGGTTTGCCCTCGTTGATATACCCACCAACTCTCCCAGGACTGACCACAGTTCCTATGGCGTGACTGGCGACATCGGCAAGATCCTTACGGCGAATCTTGTGAAGACGCATCCATTCGAGCAGCTCTTCGTAGTTAACAGTTGGTTGCTTCATTGTGTTTTCCTTTCTGTGCTATCCTTTCGATAAAAAGGGGTGAATAACGATGAATGATTTATGTCTTACTCCTGATGAGGCTTCTAGGATTCGCCGCTCAGTTTCATCTGATGCCTACCGAATCTCAGAAGACATTTTTGAAGTCATTCAGGATCAGATACAGGCTTTTGAGACTGCAACTCCTGATGATTTAGTTCCTCTTGCATTTCTAACTCTTCCAAACAAGCTGCCAATCCTTTTAAGGTCGGTAACGTTTTTCCATCCAGAGCTTCTTCTGATTGAAGGTGTGGCCAGTCAATCCCCTTCGCCAGATTCTTCTGCCGAAGTGCATAACGTGCTAATTCACGTATCCCAGTTGGTTCTTGATCTAAGACGCTTCCCACGTCAATCCCATGAACCAGCAAAAGCGCGTATAGGATTCCATTGGTCTTCTCCAACTCGCGAAGAATCTGATTGAGCGGTTCTTCCTTTTCCAATTTGAGCTTTACCGTGTCCCCCTGAAATTCAAACCCGAAGACTGATACGTCTTCGAAACAAACGTCATCAATGGTGAGTGAATTCCTGCTGTCTAAAACGCTGAATTTGATCTTCATGCCATTCCTGCTTTGATTAAGTGGCTCGGAGGTTAACATTTTGCTTTTATTGATAACCTCGTCGAGGTCGTACCGTATTGCTTCCATTTCGATCAATTGTTTTTCCATCCAATCCAGCCTTTTGAAAATCCGAAACCGTCTGAAAAAACATCTGATATTTCTTGCGAGATTCCCAATAACCCTCTTCCAGTTAGCTAAGCGCTTTCTCGTCTTTCTCATCTTCTGTCCCTCCATCTAGTAAAGAAGTTCTTGACCCGCTTGATGAGGCACTTTGTCAGATCGATGACCACTATAAAGAAAGCAAGAGCCGCAGCCTGAAGAAGTACTATCTCAACGAAAGAAAGTTCACTTATAGATTTGCCAAAAATCATGTTCAACATTCCTTTTCACGTGCAAAACCAATTTTGAAAAGGTTTGCAATTCTCTTTCTTATCAACCGCATCGGTTATGCGCTTACCAACCTTGTTCCTGAAAATGAGCGGTATTCAGCCTTCCTACTAACTCTCCTAATGGCAGCAATTGCCCTTTGGCAAGAATTGACCGAATAGCCATCGTTCCCCTTTCCTTTTGGTTAGGCTATTGACTAGAAAATAACTCTAGCCATTAGGTAAAAAAATTAGATTATCAATTGGAATTTGATACGTTTCTGATATGGCACGTTGCTTGTACGCTGGTATTAACTCAGGTCGCGATTCCCACTTGACAAGCGTGCCCTCGCTTACATCAAGCAGATCCGCGGCTTCAACTTGCGTTAAGCCTGCGTTTACTCGTGCCGCTCGAATGCTGATTTTTAACATTACATCACCTCCATGCGCAAACTATAGCACAGCTCTAGTTTTCTTGTCAACAGATTTTCTCTAGTATTTTCCAGAATTTCGTTGCAATTTTGGAAATATACTCTATAATTGGAATAAAAGGAGGGGCGATACAATGACCGATGATGAGCAAAGGCAGTTAGAAGTCATAGGCTACAATCTTTCTCGATTACTTAAACAAAACAATACAACACAGCGCGAACTTGCAAACGCAGTCAAGGTTTCGGAATCTGCTGTTGGCAAATGGGTGCTTGGGAGAAATGCGCCTACTATGGGAAGTGTACAAAAAATCGCCAATTACTTCGGTGTTAGAATGTCCGACATTCTAGAGATAAAATCTCCCCACACAGATGATATCAGTGAGCATATTGAGCGGACAGTGGAAACAATGAAACAGATGACAGCTCAAGGTCAGTCCCGTGTCGCCGACTACGCCGAAGACCTCCACGACTCCGGAAATTACAACCGCCAACCGAAAGTAATCGCTTTCCAAGAAGAGCCAGAAGACAAACCAGAAATCCTCATGGCCGCCTATGATGGCGAAGAACTCACCGACGAAGAACAAGCCGAAGCCCTCCAAGCCAGAGAAGATTTTTGGAAGAAACAGGAGAAGAGAAAACGTGACACTAACGACTAATCGTTTTGATTTTTTAATTTACAAGGTGGCGGACGAAAACATCAGCGTCAATGCCATTGTCAAAGATGAAACCATCTGGCTCACACAAAAGGCGATGGCGGAATTGTTTGATGTCGAAGTCCCTGCAATTTCTAAGCATCTGTCCAATATTTTTAACGAGGGTGAACTTGAAGCATCAGCAACTGTTTCCAAAATGGAAATAGTTCAACAGGAAGGAACTAGGGACGTCAGGCGAACGGTTGATTTTTATAACCTTGATGCCATTATCTCTGTTGGCTATCGTATCAACTCGCGTCGTGCAACTCATTTCCGCATTTGGGCTACCAAGGTTCTGAAAGAGTACATGACGAAAGGATTTGCCTTAGATGACGAAAGACTGAAACAAGGGCGGACGGCTTTTGGGAAAGATTACTTCAGAGAATTACTAGAACGCGTCCGCTCTATCCGAGCAAGCGAACGACGCATCTGGCAACAGATCACAGATATTTTCGCAGAGTGCAGCATCGATTATGATAAAGACTCAGACATCACCCGCTCCTTTTATTCCATGGTTCAGAATAAATTCCACTATGCCATAACTGGGAAAACCGCGGCAGAGATCGTTTACACCAGCGCGGACAGCCACAAAGCAAACATGGGATTGACGACTTGGAAAAATTCGCCCGACGGGCGCATTTTGAAATCGGATGTCAGTATTGCCAAAAACTACCTTGAAGAAAAGCAGATTAGACAGCTGGAAAGAACTGTTTCCGGTTATTTTGATTACATCGAAAGCTTAATAGAGCGTGAGAACACTTTTACAATGGAAGAGTTTGCTGCAAGCGTAAACAAATTTTTGGCATTCAGTGAATACAAAATACTTCCTGATAAGGGACGCATATCTGCGCAAGCAGCAAAAATAAGAGCAGAGAACGAATATGCAGCGTTTAACAAAACGCAAAGGATAACCTCTGACTTTGATAAGGCAACAGCAAAACTGCTGAAAGAAGAAAACAAGAAGTAGCGGTCAACTCAAAGCAGACACCACATCTAGCGATTGCATCAAATCATCGCCTCCGATACCATAACAGAACAAAAGTTCTACATTCGGAGGTGAGGCATGACAGAGTTAGAGAAGTTAGAAGAAGAGTTGCATACAGAGTACGGACTCACCATCGACTATAAGAGAGTTGCAAACAGAGACGGCATAATAATCACAGAAGAAGGACAAACGCCTTACATCGCCGTAGATAAGCGATTAGAAGATAGAAGAAGAACAGCCGTTGCATATCATGAAGCAGGACACCTCAAAAGAGGGATTACACGACGAACGAGAAGAGATGAGCTGAGAGCAGAACGATGGGCGATGAAGCGGCTGATAACGCTTGACACTCTGATCGAAGGCATTAAGAGATACCCACGATCACTGCATGAGTTAGCAGATTGCATGAATGTTGATGAAGACATGTTAAGGAATTACTTGACATACAAAGGGAATACAAGACTGTACCAGGAACACGGAGACTACATTATTAGTTTTGATCCTGTGATCCTGCTGAATTGGAAAACAGGCCAGATGTGGCCGGAGGAATGAGGCTACGACATTGAAAAAACTACTCTTCATTTTACTTACAGTAGTATATTTCCTGATTCTGCTTGCCTTGATCGTTGGGATAGTAACGGCAATTTCTGAAAAAGAGGTAGGCTTGTTGATCTTTGTTTCGATCCTATTACTAATCCTCCTTGTAAGTTATCTGTTCATATACAAGAAGATTTACCCGAAAACACAACCAGTAGGATCAACCGCCATTACAAAACCCGAGTCTGGACGTTCACTGAGCCGGCCATCAAAGAATCGCTATCAAGTTTTAGCAACACTTAACAAAAGTACTTGTGAGTTCTGCGGCAACATGGACTTGGCGACTTTTAACGATCGAGATTATAAAGAAGGGGTAACCGCACCGCCGTTTCATGAAGGATGCCGATGCACGACAGTTCCTGTTTTTGACGATTTTGATGAGCCGGATGATAGTGGCAGGATAGCTAGAAACCCTTTTACCGGAAAGACTTACTATGTTCGAAGTGATATGAATTGGAGGGAATGGAGAGAATCATTTAATCTAAAAGATTCTAACGGAATTGTAGAGAGCTCAGGGCAGGTGTCGTTAGATTATAGTCATCAAGATCTCTCGAAAGAATGGGAATACGGAACAGGTGACATTAGCCTGCCCGACGCTCCTATCGACGGCTTTGTACTCAACAATATGCGATACATAAAGTACGAAGACGCATCGTACAACAGGTACCTGCTGGACGGGCGAAACAGAGATAAATTTGTTGAGATCGTATCTCAAGTAGTAGATGCAGTTAAGAGGGAGTGCAATCTATTACATGAGGTTAAATATCACAAAATGGAGTACGAACCGAGAATCGTTAACCTCCTTAGGCATTACTCATGGGGTGTAAGCCAACAGATCACGCTGAACAATGATTTTTGTTGGCTCCAAGACACTAGATTCACGAGAACAGGGAAAATTGCTAAAAATGCCTATGTTCTGAATTTCTGGGACAATCCGGTTAGAGATTTTCTGGATTATGAAAATTATCAAGTCTCGTTTGGGGAAGTGTCAATAACATCCGAACACAAGGTGAACAAAGGCAGATTGGTCCAACGGAAAAGTAGCAACAATCTTGTTGTCGCCGTAAAAGAGGTAAAGGGTAGTTTAGTTGTAAGCTATATCGAAGAGAACGGAAAGAACATATTGAACACTTAAGAGGAAAAGAAAACATGAAGAAGACAATTATCGTTTTATTATTAGCAATCGCTCTAGTATCTGTAGTGGCCTGCTCCGGGGGAAAGGCCGGTCCCGCGGCTATTGGCGATGAAATAGACTTAGGGAAGTATGTTGTGAAGTTCACTGCAACAAAATCAGATAAGACATTTGATGAGAAAGATGTTGTGCACCTCTACTTTGATTTTACTAACAAATCTGGGGAGACCATATCGTCGAGTCACGCTTTAAGAATCAATGCTTTCCAAAACGGCGTACAGTTGACGGGCGTTCAGTTTATTGATGACACGGGAGAAGGCGACAAAGCGACTAAAGCAGTAAAAGACGGAGCCACGATAAATAATGTCCGGATAACTTTCTACGTTGAGGATACTTCCGATATCACGCTTGAAGTGTCTGAATATGTGCCGATAGGAAAGCAGCCAAAGCCAGCTGATGTCGTGATTCCTATCTCCTGATCGGGGAGACTAAAATAACAACTGGGAAAGAATAAAGAATAGCCGTCTCTCCCACTCACCACAAGCTAAGAGACGGCCACAAAACAAGCCCGAGGCTCTGATCTGATTGTATCACAGCCTCCATGAAGAAGGTATTTTCATGCCTAAGAACAGGATACACACTACAAAAGACGGTCGCTACACATATAGCATAACTGACGCTGTTGGAAAGCAGCACAGAATTCGGTCGCGAAAAGGTGAGCGGAAAAGCGACTTCATGATCCGTTGCGACGCCTTGGATTCAATGAGCACTCAAGAGGTGAGCTATCGAACATTCGGAGATCTCTTCCAGGACTGGCTTAACTATGACATCAAGCGTCGCTGCTCTCAATCAGAAGTGGACGTGGTACAGTCTATCTACAGGAACCACATCGCTCCATATCTCGCTCATCGTCGTCTATCTGATATCACGAGGGCAGACGTGTATAAACTCTTAACCTCGCCTACGGTAGAAAATCTGTCATCGTCAACGCGTACCAAGATCAAGGGCTGTATCTCCAGACCGTACAAATGGGCAATTAACAGCCTTGGTATGGTGCTCGCATCGCCAACCGACAACCTAGTTCTAAACCCCGGCAAACAAATGCCCAGAAAGAAACGGCGACGATTCATCACAGATGAAGAAGCAGAACGGTTCTTTGAGGCCGCCAAAGATTCTAAATATTATCCGTACTTTCAGATCCTTTACCACACAGGGATGCGCCCTTCAGAGGCGTTAGGACTCCAAGCGCGAGATGTTAAGAAGGATCACTTGGAAATCAGGCGCGGTATGACACGTAACGGAGTCTCGGAGCTTAAAACAAGCGCAGCGGTACGTGACATACCGTTGACGGAGATCACGGCTCCGATTTTATACGAGCTAAGAGACAAGATGGCTTTTGTGACGCCTGAGGGATGGTTGTTTCCTGCGGCATTAAGCGCGCCATCGGCGAATGCAGTTAAGATGGCCTTGAGAAATATCCTCAAAGGTACTGGGAAATATGAACGCGGCGGCAGAAACGGTCAGAAGATTTTGCGAGTAGTTCAGCGACCTCTGCGTATCAGGTTGTACGATTTTAGGCATACCTTCGCCACACGCATGGCAGAACGAGGAATGCCACATGTGATGCTGAAGTCGATTATGGGACACAGAAATATCTCGATTACGCTATCTTATTACACCGAAATAACTGAAGCGATGATCGATGATGCAAGGCGAATAATGGCGCTCTGATGTGTACCAAATTTGTACCAAATAGGTTTTGCGTTTAGGAAGCTTTTTTGGAAATATAAGCCCGAGACGATCTCCTGAAAGCCTTACAGCGCAGCCTTTACAGGGATTTACCATTCATTGCAAAAACATTCGTGTCTTAGCTTACAAGCAAGGGGTCATCGGTTCGAGCCCGGTTGCTCCCACCAAACGCAAANCGCTGAAACGAATGTGTTTCAGCGGTTTTGCTTTACAGAAGTTTTGTTCAGTTCTTAAATTGTGGATCAAATGGAATCAACGATCCAACTCACCGTCAGGCATCAGCTGAAAAGTGAAAACGCAAGGAAAAGAGAGGCCATCAAGGAGGCGAGCAAGGACACCACGGTAATCTGCGTATTGATGGAAGGTCCCGCCGTATCTTTGAAGGGATCACCGACTGTATCGCCGACAACTGCCGCTTTATGGGCCTCAGAGCCTTTACCGCCGCAGTTACCCGCCTCAACGTATTTTTTAGCATTATCCCAAAGTCCGCCCGCGTTTGACATGAAAAGCGAGAGCAATAGGCCGCTAACGATATTGCCTGTCAGGAAACCGCCAATGGCCGAAACGCCTCCGACAAAACCGACGACAAGCGTTGCCACGATCGCGAACAGACCGGCGGGAATGAGCTCCTTCAATGCTCCGTCGGTCGCGATCGAGATGCATTTATCATACTCGGGAGCGACGCCTTCCCTGCCTTCTTTGAGTCCTTCAATTTCATCAAACTGGCGATGGATTTCATCAACCATACGTACAGCATTTCGATCGACTCCGCGCATCAACATGGCGGAAAAGACAGCCGGAACGGCGGCGCCGACAATTAAACCGAAGAAGACCAGGGGATCGATGATGTCAAAACCCTGCAAGAGACTTTCTCCCGCCTTGATGATGCCCTGTTCAACGGCAGCGCCATTCACCTCGGTCATGTAAGCGCCGAGCATGGAGATAACCGTCAACCCTGCCGCACCGATAGCGAAACCTTTCGTAATCGCCTTGACCGTGTTACCCGCACTGTCCAGCTCATCCGTAATTTCCAACGCGTCCTCTCCCAAGTCCGCCATCTCGACCAAGCCGCGCGCGTTGTCGACAATCGGTCCGTATGCATCGTTCGAGACGATCATGCCCACGATGGACAACATGCCGACGGCCGACATGGCGATGCCGTACATCGCATAACCATCGCCCAACGGTTTGCATAACAAATAGGCGACTAGGGAAGCCACCGCGATTCCGAGCATGGCGGGGAGAACACTGATGAAAGAATAGGAAATGCCCGAAAGAATAGTAAAGGCTGGACCGGATTTCGACATCTTGGCCACGGCTTGTACCGGCGGACGTTCATCGTTCGTGAAATAGTCGGTGGTCAAACCGATGATCAGACCGACGGCTAAAC
>JGI24707J26582_10002106_pt1 | contig 15213 bp, 13 predicted proteins | sample BioPla1DNA1_FD_26582 | JGI IMG/M metagenome (IMG submission 26582) | reverse complement strand
ACATAATAGTAAAATATTGAATATAAATCCCCCTTGTGTTACAATAAAAGTATATTATATCTAATAAATGTTTGCTTAAATGTTTGCTGAAAATTATGTCCTAAATGGAGTATTAGGTAAGTAGTAATAAGTAAGAAGTAAGAGGAAAGATTAAGAGTAAGAGAAGGGTGGTGTATGGGTTCTCCTCTCATAATATTGGTCACGGGATTTAGAACCCTAAAGGATGGAAAGGAAAAGTAGGCTTAAGACAAGGTTGAAACAGCTAAATCTAATTAGAAATCGGAAAGTAGCTACGAAACTCTCATTAGTTGTAGTACCTGGGATTATCATGATGATACTCCTACTACTTCAGTTGGGCTATCAAACAAGTAATGTAAATGAGAGTGCCAAACAAACTTATTACGATGAAATGTACTTGAATACTAGGCTCTTGCAGGAAGCAGAAAGGGCATTTTACAAAGCTGCTCTTATTGAAAAAACAATTCTTAATCAAGAGACTGAGCTGGATAATAAGGAGAAATTAATTTCTCAGATGGATTTTCAAGCCAGTAGAGTTTTGGATAAGGTAGATGAGGTAATTGAAAATCTAAAGAAAAATCCGGATTTTGAAAGCTTCCAATTCACGGGTCCAATGTACACGGTTTATGAATTACATAATAGCTTTCTATCTTACTTTGATGATTGGGAAAATGCTTATGATTTTAATAGTGGTAGTGGTGATCTGGAGGCCAGAAATTCAGCTTTCGATGATGCCAATGAGTACCTTAATTATATGGCTGATCTTCTTGATCTTTATAGTAAAGAGGCAGCAGATAAAATATCAGATAGCATTAAACAAACCATATTTACCTCTTCACTCATTAGCTTTCTGATTATTATCCTGATTGCTATTTTGTCTTATGGGATTATCCGTTATTTGAAGAGGAATATAGTAAGATTAACCTCGGATATGGAAACTCTAGCTAAGAATGATTTAACCATTACACCACAAGAGCTTGAAAGTAAGGATGAATTAGGTAAACTAACCCAATCCATTTACAGTCTGGTTACTTCTTTGAAAAGTATTATCAGCAATCTTACGGACTCAGCAAGACGCTTATCGGAATCTTCTGCAATGATGAGAACTAGTTCCAATGAAGTAATTAATTCTATGGATGACATTGGGAAGACCATAGAAGGAATCGCCCAAGGAGCATCAGGACAAGCCTTAGATGCCGAACATTTGGCGGTGGAAATCGCTAATTTAAGCAATGTTATAACGGAAAGTGTTAACAACGCCAAGGAATTAACCCTAGCAAGTACCGAAATTAAATCTGCCAGTGTAGATGGACTGGAAAGTGTAATGCAGTTAGAGGATATTACCAAAAAGAATGAACAATCCTTTCAAACGATCTTTCATATTATCAATTCAACCTATGAAAATGCAGGGAAAATTGGTGAGGCTAGTAAGATGATTTCTGGTATAGCCAACCGTACAAAGTTATTAGCCCTAAATGCTGCTATTGAAGCTGCAAGGGCAGGAGAGTCCGGTAAGGGCTTCGCAGTTGTAGCTGATGAGATACGTAAACTTTCTGAACAAAGCGAAGGGTCTGTTAAAACTATAGATCGAATCCTACAGGAATTAAAAGATGGAATCGTTAATGCCAATGAGCAAAGTAATATAGTAAAAGATGCCGTAATTAACCAAACCTTACGGGTGAATGATACCAAAGAAAAATATATGGACATTACAAATTCTCTGGATCGAATTAATGAAGAAATCCTTAAAATGGAGGATGTAACCAATAAGCTAGAGAAAAGTAGAGTGAACGTATCCGATATCAGTATGAATATCTCTTCCATCACAGAAGAGTATGCAGCCAGTACCCAAGAGGTATCTGCCACTACAGAGGAGTTATTCAAAACCATGTCTGGCATTAATACAGCGGTAGAAGAAGTGGATACTATGGTGAAAGAATTAGAAAGTATAATAAATAGCTTTAAACTGGTATAAGTACTTATAAATGAGAACTTTAAGGGGCTGTCAAACCACGGTTGATTAACCGCTGTTATGGACAGCCCCTAAGTTTATTTTTTTATGTTCTCATATATCTCTTTTGATATATAATATTGATCTTATTCAGCAGGTTTTGCTTTTGTGAAGAATTTATATCCTAATGGAGAACTATAGAAGCCTTCTAACTTATCAGATAATAAGAAAAGGTCTGTATAGTAGTAAATCGGAATAACAGGTAAATCTTCACCTAAGATATCCTCTGCCTGATGCATTAAAGTCATTCTTTCTGTTCTGTCAGAAGAAGCCTTAACACGTTTGATTAAATCATCGTATTCAGGATTAGAATATTGAGCATCGTTATTTCCGCCACCAGTTACCCACATATCAAGGAAGGAAATAGGATCATTGTAATCTGCTAACCAACCATGACGTGCGATTTGGTAATCACCTTGATTTCTGGTATCGATAAATACTGCCCAGTCTTGGGAAGAAATAGTAGCTGTAACACCTAATTTATCTTGCCACATATAAATGATAGCTTCTGCGATTGCTTCATGGCCAGGGTTAATCATTAACTCTAAGCTAGGGAAGCCTTCGCCGTTAGGATAACCTGCTTCTTCCATTAAGCGTTGTGCTTCTGCTACATTAGCATCATAATCAGCAGGATCAACGCTATACCATTTATTTGCTTTATCATGGAATTCATCTGTTACATTAATATCAGATAAACCAGTTGGTACAAAAGTATCTGCAGGTTGCTGACCACCCTTAGCAACAGAATCTACGATATAATTTCTGTCAATCGCTAAGGATAAAGCTTTTCTAATATTAACGTCTTTCACAATTTCATCTTCTACGTTTAAGCATAAGAAATAAGTACCTAACTGACCTTCGATTTGTAATCCTTTACCAGTCATTCTTTCGATTTCTTCGTTAGGAAGATCATCGCCGAATAGGATCTCGCCGTTTTCAAATGCAGCAAGGATAGTATTTTTATCTTCCATTAGATGGAAGTTGATGGTGCTAGGAACGATTTCGTCTTTTGCATAGTATTTATCGTTTTTCTTCATAACGATCATAGACTGATGTTCCCAAGAATCAAGTACGAAAGGACCGTTACCGATATATGTCTTAGGATTCTGTGTCCAAGTATCTGGATCTTTCGATACGATATCTTCTCTTAATGGGAAGGTAGTAGGGAATGCACAGATCTCTAAGAAGTATGGAGTAGCAACTGCNAGAGTAATCTCTAAAGTTTTCTCGTCAATNGCTCTAATTCCAAGTTCGGATGGATCCATTTCCTCTGCCATAATCTCGTTTGCATTCTTAACCATATCAATCATGTAGTTATAGTCAGATGCTGTAGCTGGATCAACCAATCTTCTCCAAGAATAAACGAAAGCGTCTGCTGTTAAGTCTTTACCATCAGACCATTTCGCATCTTTACGGATTTTAAAAGTATAAACTAATCCGTCGTCGCTTACTGTGTAGCTTTCTGCAACACCTTCTACGATTTCTGATTTTTCATTTAATTTCATTAGTCCTTCAAAAACGTGGTTGATATAAGTAGCGCCATCAACCGCAGTATTTAGGGAAGGATCAATGGTTTCTGGTTCGGGACCAACGCTGACATCAAGAACAATGCCCCCATCACCGGAATCTTTTTTACCACAGGCTGCTAAAGCACTTGCAAGAACCATGGTAAAGATCAAAAGAAGAGCCAGTGATTTTGTCTTTACTGATTTTTTCATAAAATTCTTCCTCCTTTTAAATTGATTGCTATCAAATAATCCAAGCTTGTTTCTAGATAACCTTGCTTCATTGGATTGTTTGGATAGCCATATAATATATAGAAACAGGTGAAACTTTTCTATTTCAACCTATTACTAACCTAAAGTGTTAGGGTATAAGGAAAGCATAAATACACCTATTACACCCAGTATCATATATACTATTACTAATCTAAAGTGTCTGGGTATAAGGAAAGCTTCATAAGGATTAAATATGATGACATGCGGTATAATGTTCTGCACCATAATCCTTTAATACTGGTTTTTCCTCTGCACAGATTGCGGTTGCTCGAGGACATCTTGTGCGGAAAGGACATCCACTGGGTGGATTCAAAGGACTTGGGATGTCACCACTTAATATAATCCTATTGGTGGATCTGCTTGTTTTTGGATCCGCAATTGGAATAGCAGAAAGTAATGTTTGAGTATAGGGATGAAGTGGATTCTTATAAAGTTTACTACTTTCTGTCAGTTCAACCAAATGTCCCAAATACATTACACCGATACGGTTACTAATATGTTTTACAATGGAGAGATCATGGGCAATAAATAGATAGGTAAAATCTTTTTCTGCCTGTAAATCCTCCAACATATTAATGATTTGTGCTTGTATGGACACATCCAGTGCGGATACAGGTTCGTCACAAACAATAAATTCTGGTTCCACTGCTAAAGCTCTAGCAATTCCGATTCTTTGTCTTTGTCCACCGGAAAATTCATGGGGGAAACGGTTCGCATGCTCACGATTTAGTCCAACCGTATCCAGCAGGGAATAGATTTTTTCCTGGCGATCTTTTTTATTCTCATATAGATTATGTATATCTAAGGGTTCCCCAATGATATCACCAATGGTCATCCTTGGGTTTAAGGATGCATAAGGATCTTGGAAAATAATTTGTAATCTTCTGCGGTAGGAATGCATATTCACATTTGTAATATCTTTTCCATCATAAATAATCTTTCCCGCTGTAGGCTCATGGAGGCGAATAATGGTTCTACCAAGGGTTGTTTTTCCACAACCACTCTCACCAACCAAGCCTAAAGTTTCCCCTTTTTTTATGAATAAATTTACATCATCAACTGCCTTGATTTTGGCGGTTTTAAAACCATTTTTTACAGTAAAATATTTTTTTAAATTCTTTATTTCAATTAAATTTTGCTTTTTTTGATTATCCATTGTTTGTAGCCTCCTTTTCATACTCCTCTTTAATGGCTAACCAACAAAGAGTTTTGTGTCCTTCAGATACTTGATAAACAGGAGGTACATTGTTTAAACAAATTTTCATACAATGTTTGCATCTTGGTGCAAAGGCACATCCCTTTGGTGGATTAATCAAATCCACTGGATTTCCTTCGATTGGAATTAATCTTTCATGTTCCTCTGTATTTAACTTTGGTATGGATTTTAATAATCCCCAAGTATAAGGATGTTTCGGTGAATAGAAAATTTCATCAATGGTTCCAGTTTCAACAATGTTTCCGGCATACATAACTGCCACTCTATCGCAGATATCTGCGATAACACCTAAATCATGAGTAATAAAGATGATACTCATGTTAATCTTATTTTTTAATTCTTTCATTAATTCTAAGATTTGTGCTTGGATGGTAACATCCAAAGCCGTGGTTGGTTCATCTGCAATCAATAACTTGGGATTGCAGGCAAGAGCCATGGCAATCATTACTCTTTGTCTCATACCACCGGAGAATTCATGAGGATATTGATTGATTCTTTTTTCCGGTTGGTTAATACCAACTAATGTAAACAACTCAATCATTCGTTCTTTTCTTTGTTCTTTATCCAAATCGGTATGTTTTCTTAAGGTTTCATCAATTTGGTTACCAACAGTATAAACAGGGTTTAATGAGGTCATAGGATCTTGGAAGATCATACCGATATCTCTTCCTCTTATTTTTAATAACTCTTGTTCGCTTAGTTCTGTAATTTCTTGACCATCAAAAAGGATACTACCACCAATTACTTTACCTGGTTCTGGAATAATACCCATAAGCCCATAAGAGGAAACAGATTTTCCACTACCGGATTCACCCACGATACCCAGTACCTCTCCTGGTTTTAAGTTATAGGAGACACCTCTAACGGCCTTAACTTCTCCTGCATATGTAAAAAAGGATACATGTAAATCCTTTACTTCCAATAGATTTTCATTGATATTTTCAGCCATATTTCCACTCCTTACTTCTTTAGTTTTGGATCCAAGGCATCCCGAAGCCCATCACCAAATAAATTAAACGCCAAAATAATTATGCTAATCGCTATCGCTGGAAACAAGAGGCGGTAAGGATAGGATTGAATACCGTCTAATGCATCGGATGCTAAACTTCCAAGACTGGCCATTGGAGCGGAAACACCCAAACCTAAGAAACTCAAGAATGCTTCAGTAAAAATAGCAGAAGGAATTTGTAACATGGTAGTTACAATTAAGGTTCCTACACAGTTAGGTAATAAATGCTTTCTAATCAATCTGCTTTTTTTTGCACCTAAGGCAGTAGCAGCATTCACATATTCCATTTCTTTCAATTGAAGTACTTGCCCTCTGACTATTCTTGCCATACCTACCCAGTACAACATACCGTAAACGATAAAAATAGCCACGATCCCAGGTCCTAGTTTTTGCAAACCACCTAGAGCACCACCGGTATCAAATGCCTTCTTTAAAGGATCTTTTAAAACGATAGATAATAAAATAACAATTAATATATCAGGTACAGAATAAATAATTTCTACAATTCTCATCATAATATTGTCGACAATTCCGCCGAACAAACCTGAAATTGCTCCGTAGAGTGAGCCAATCACCAATACGATTAAGGCAGCACCGATACCGATAATCAAAGAAATTCTAGATCCTATCATAACGCGGACTAATAAATCTCGACCATGTAGATCGGTACCAAAGGGATGTTTCCAACAAGGAGCCATGTTTTCATCCCCTCTGATTTGTTGATCATATGTGTATGGTGAGAGCAGTGGTCCCACAAAGGCAAATAAAATAAACAATATAATTACGCACAAAGCGATCATGGCGATTTTGTTCTTTTTTAATCTTCTCCATGCGTCCTTCCAGTAACTAGTATTCTTTGTAAACTGTATTAAATCTAACTGCTCCTGTTTATCCGCTGGTTTAAAATCATCCGCGGATACATCAATTTGCAGACTTAATTTCTTCTTTAAGCTTTCTGACATCATTATGTATCCTCCTAATTCTCTTCGCCTAGTTTTATCCTTGGGTCAACGAGTTTATATAATAAGTCGCAAACCAGATTCATTATAATAATAAATGTGGCTAGGAAAATGGTAGTTCCCATGATAACCATATAATCTCTTGCATTAATTGCTTTAACAAAATATCTTCCTAGACCTGGTATATTGAATACTTGTTCCACGACAAAGCTTCCGGTCATAACATATCCTACCAGGGGTCCCAGATAGGTGATTACAGGAATTAGTGAATTTCTAAGAGCATGTTTAAATGTAATAATAAAATTACTCATTCCTTTCGCTCTTGCCGTTCTTATATAATCCTGACTAAAAGCTTCTAGCATACTGGAACGCATTAATCTTGCTATGTAGCACATGGGATAAAAGCTCAATGTTAATACTGGTAAAACATAACTAGAAGCGGATTTTAACCCATAGGTAGGAAGAACTTTTAATTTTACTGAAAAGATAATCATTGCTGTAGTAGCAACCACAAATCCTGGCATAGAAATACCCAGGGTAGATAGGATACGAATAACATTATCCGCAAGTTTATTTCGCTTAAGAGCAGCGATACAACCCAAGGGGATACCAGTAATAACAGCCACAGCTATGGCCATAGCACCTAGCTTAGCTGAGATAGGGAATGATTCAAGAATGATATCTTTGATAGCCCTGTTTCTTTGAAGAGCATAGCTTACACCAAATTCTCCCCGTAACAGGTTTAACATGTAGTTTTTAAATTGAATAATTAATGGTTTATCCAGTCCATATTTCGCGTAGAGAGACTTCAGAACAGCTTCACTGGGAGCCTTTTCGCTCATGAATGGATCACCTGGTACTAAATTCATAATTATAAATGTAATTGCTGAGGCGATAAAGATTGTAAATAATGCTGCACCTATTCTTTTTAGTATGTACTTGACCATAAAATAACCTACCTTTTACTTTCTTTTGATGTCTTTAAGATAAATCACAGAAAGCCTGAAACAACTGAAAAATATAGACTTTCAAATTGTTTGGTATTGGGGAATATGTGAATTATCTAGGAATAATATAGTATAATATATAAATTTTGGTACATGAAGTCAATAAAAAAATTGCATTTCGATTTAGCCATTGTTATGCTCATCTTTGTGCAAATTAAGTCATGAAAATGTATATTTATAATTTATTACCAACTTTTGTATAAAAATTTATATACTATGCTTAAAAGAATAGTACATTTTGGTAATTATGTCAAGATATAAAATACAAATGTCCGTGCAATGCACAATATGTAACAAATTTACGATAGATGGAAAAATACAACAAGACCACTAGTAAGAGATTTTTTCTATCTTTTACTACTGATTTTGCATAAATTACACCCTATTTTACAAACATCATGGAGTCTATTGGATGCTTGTGGTTATGTTTTTGACCAAAGTCACTGGTTGGTTTTTACCTATTTTTAAGAAAGTTTATGAAAAGATAATATTTAAATTCGACAGAATAAAAGAGGTCATTTACAAGAGGATACTACAAGAGGATTATGATAGTACATGAAAGGACAAATTTAGGTAATATTTAATAATAGGAAGGAGATCATTGATGTCGAAATTATTTTCAAGTTTCTCATTTAAGAATTTAGAGCTAAAAATCTATCTTGTTATGGTACCCATGAATATGGATCAGGCAGATCAGGAGGGCTATGCCAATGACTGGCACGATATTCATTATAAAAATGTATTTTTTTAGGGATAATTTACTTGACAAAATTCCACATCCTATTATAAGATAAATTGTTTTTACTAATTATATGGAGGCTTTATTTTGGATAAAAATCAAGTGAATGAAATAAAAAGAAGACGAACTTTTGCAATTATATCCCACCCAGATGCAGGAAAGACGACCTTGACGGAAAAACTTCTTCTCTATGGTGGTGCCATTAATTTAGCAGGTTCAGTAAAAGCAAAAAAGACAGCCAAACATGCCGTATCGGACTGGATGGAGATTGAAAAACAACGTGGTATTTCTGTAACTTCATCGGTAATGCAATTTGAATATGACGGATACTGCATTAATATATTGGATACTCCTGGACATCAAGACTTCTCCGAGGATACCTATCGTACCTTAATGGCAGCGGACTCAGCAGTAATGGTAATCGATGCGTCCAAGGGTGTGGAAGCACAGACAATTAAACTATTTAAAGTTTGTACTATGCGCCATATTCCCATATTTACTTTTATAAATAAGCTGGATCGAGAAGCCAAGGACACCTTTGAGCTTTTAGATGAAATCGAAACCGTCCTTGGAATTAATACCTATCCAATCAACTGGCCCATTGGTTCCGGTAAGAATTTCAAAGGAGTATACGATCGAACATCGCAGCACATTAATCGTTTTTTTGCAGCAAACAATGGCCAAAAAACCGTGTATACCATAGAAGTGGATTTGGGAGATCCCAGCCTTGATACATTAATAGGAAAGGATAATCATAAAAGACTAACTGAAGAGGTCGAACTTCTTGACGGCGCTAGTAGTGAATTTGATTTGGAAATGGTTTTAAAAGGGAAATTAACACCGGTATTTTTTGGGTCTGCTCTNACTAATTTTGGAGTGGANATATTTTTAAAACATTTCCTANCTATGACCACACCACCCTTGCCTAGAATGTCATCTGAGGGATTGATTGATCCAGTGGAAAATGATTTTTCCGCTTTCGTATTTAAAATACAAGCAAATATGAATAAGGCTCATCGGGATCGAATTGCCTTTATGAGAATTTGTTCGGGTAAATTTACAGCAGGTATGGAAGTATTCCATATACAAGGGAAGCGAAAGACAAAACTATCCCAGCCCCAGCAGCTTATGGCTCAGGAAAGAAAAATTGTGGAAGAAGCTTATGCCGGTGATATCATTGGTGTTTTTGATCCTGGCATCTTTTCTATCGGAGATACTTTAAGTAGCACAGATAAGAAGTTTNCCTANNAGGGAATACCTACTTTTTCACCGGAACATTTTGCTAAGGTGCGTCAAGTAGANACCATGAAAAGAAAACAATTTATTAAGGGGATTAACCAGATAGCTCAAGAAGGTGCAATCCAGATTTTCCAGGAATTTAATACTGGTATGGAAGAGATCATCGTTGGAGTAGTTGGTACACTTCAGTTTGATGTTTTAAAATTCCGTTTGGAATCCGAATATGGTGTAGAGATTCGCCTAGAAACACTTCCATATGAATACATCCGCTGGATTGAGAATGAGGATATCGACATAAGTGCGATTTCGGTATCATCCGATACCAAGAAGATTAAGGATTTAAAAGGAAGACCACTTTTATTATTTGTAAATCGTTGGAGTATTCAAACAGCCTTGGATCGAAATAAAGGGTTACTACTATCTGAATTTGGAAAGAATTAGAAGGTATAATAAATACAAATTGGGCTAGATTAATAATTATAAGAATATGTTTTAGCTTTTTCCTATTAACCCTTCTTTTGCTTACGATACTGGGTAGGAGTAAGTCCTACTAGTTGTTTGAATTGTCGCATAAAATGCTCGTAATTGTCATATCCGCACATCATCGATATTTCCCTAACAGTACAGCCGGTCGATGATAAATAATGTTTGGCATATTCGATTTTGCTTGTGATGACATCGGAAATACAAGTGATTCCGAACATTTGCTTATATAGTCGTTGAAAATAAGATGGACTTAAGTTTACTTTTTGGGAAAGTTTTTCTACTGTCCAACGTTCTTCCGGATGCCTGTAGATTTTCGAACGAAGTTCCAGTAACTCATCCTGATGGTCGTAAAGAATATTGTCATGGGGTTCAAAAATCACCAATTCCCTAACCTTGACGAAGAGCATTTTTAATAGTAAATTCATAGACTCGTTGCGATATACATTTTTTGATATGTATTCCAGATAGATCTCTTTGATTAATTTATTTACCGGCTTTATAACAGGAGGTTTAAAGAGGGTATCCAAAGGAAGATTTCGAATTTCCCTTTCGTTATCTATGTCAAAATGAATAAAGTCGTTGACATAGTTGTTATCCTGTGCAAAGTATTTTTGTGGGGTTCCCTTCTTATAAATAATGATAGAATCCTTTTCTGCATATTCTTTTTTGCCGTCAAGAATAAATACGGCCGGAGTCTTTNCTTGAATAAAGAGATAATCACCAGATCCATTCGGTCTGTCTATTATAAATTTGTTATTGTGGGTATAATTAATTCCAACTTTATTTATTTTCATGGCTCATCCTCAAAAAGTATTATTTATCATATATAGAATATCATATATCATTGTAAAAACCAGTGTCAATATGGTATTGTTAAAATACGATAATGCATTTAGAAAGGTGGATTATATGAAAGCAAAACTAATACTCAACAAGGACTTCCCTGTTAGCGAAATCGATAATCGAATTTATGGTTCTTTTATCGAACATTTGGGACGAGCTGTTTATCATGGTATCTATGAACCAACACATCCTACAGCAGATGATATGGGATTCCGCAAGGACGTTCTTGAAATGGTAAAACAATTGAATGTGCCTATCGTTCGTTATCCAGGTGGTAACTTTGTTTCTGGTTACAACTGGGAAGATGGTACTGGTCCTAAAGAAAAGAGACCGAGACGTACAGAATTAGCTTGGCATGTAATTGAAACCAATGAAGTAGGTATTGATGAATTCCAAGAATGGGCTAAAAGAGCAAATACTGAAGTAATGCAAGCGGTTAACTTAGGTACTAGAGGATCGGATGAAGCCCGTAATTTATTAGAATACTGTAATTTCCCTAAGGGAACCTACTATAGTGATATGCGTCGTGCTAATGGTTTTGAAGAACCATTTGATATCAAGGTATGGTGCCTTGGTAATGAGATGGACGGGCCTTGGCAGATCGGTGCAAAAACAGCAGAAGAGTACGGAAGAATTGCTTGCGAAACAGCAAAAGTAATGAAAGAACTGGATCCATCCATTGAACTTGTTGCATGTGGAAGCTCAAATCTCTTCATGCCTACCTTTGGTAAGTGGGAAGCAACTGTCCTTGAACATACTTATGATTATGTTGATTATATTTCCTTGCATAACTATTATGGAAACCGTGATAATGATACCAAAACCTATCTAGGATGCTCCTTAGATATGGATGAATTCATTAAATCAGTGGTTGCAATCTGTGATTATGTAAAGGCAATTAAGAAGTCTGATAAGACAATCAATCTCTCCTTTGACGAGTGGAATGTATGGTTCCATAGTAATGAGGCAGATAAGAAACTAGAAAGATGGCAGATTGCTCCTCATCAGTTAGAAGATATCTATAACTTTGAAGATGCCTTGGTTGTTGGTTGTCTCTTAATTACACTACTGAAAAACAGTGATCGAGTGAAAATGGCTTGTCTAGCTCAGTTGGTTAATGTTATCGCACCAATCATGACAGAAAATGGTGGCAGTGCATGGGCACAGACAATCTTCTATCCATACTTGCACGCTTCCAATTTCGGTAGAGGTGTTGCTTTAGCTCCTGTAGTAAAATGTGATACCTATAGCACTGAGAAGAAGAAAGATATTCCTTATGTTGAAACTATTGGTATTATGAACGAAGAAAAGAAGGAATTAACCGTATTTGCAGTAAATCGTTCTCTTGAAGAAGGAATCGATTTGGAAATTGATTTAAGAGACTTTGCAAATGCTAAGTTAATTGAGCATATCGTTCTTGAACATGATGATATGAAAGCAGTAAACTCAGCTGAGAATCCAAACAATGTAGTACCTCATAACAATGGTGTTACAAAGATTTCTGGAAATGCAGCAGTAGCAACATTAAACAAACATTCTTGGAACGTAATTCGTTTTCAGATATAATTCCATTGATTAATCATAAATAAACAGTGGCTGTGGCACTATGGATTAAAATTCCTGTGCCACAGCCACTGTTTATGTACTGTCTTATTTTCACCAAGCCAGTCAGCTAGGATTTGCTTTATAGTCTTAAGAAAAATAGCTTTTAAATCAACGAAATCAACGCCGGATCGTTCTTATACCTCCTTGTTTTCGGAGCATCTCAGTTTGCTTCTTGGCTATATACCTACCTAATATATTGTTCTTTTCAATAAATTTGCATCCGTATATAAAAGAGTTAAGATGTTCTAGGAATTCTCTCCTTACAATAATACCAGATAGGCTTAAGTTCATGTGACCATCTTTTACTTTCAGCCTCACGGTTCGATTGATATCAATTTCCTCACTGGTTATAAAACCCACGCCTGTTTCACTAATATCCTTTACTAGTACCGAAATCGCTGTAGGTCCTGAGGGGGAATTAATATATAAGGGCATATCTTCACCAATATAAATCCGATATGAATCCCTCCGATTATAGGGCTTGCCTTCACCGTCCAGGTCTATCATATGATAAATCTTTCCGCCATATCTCACTAATTTTATTAGGATATCATCCCAGGAGNAAACTTTTCCATTGTCTTTGTACAGGAAGTTGATTTGGCAGTTGTCTGAAAAACCAATGGTTTGATCATTCATTTTTATTGTATTAATTAAAACGGAATTATTAATAATATTTTCTATCTTGCTTTCAAAGGACATGGTTTGACCAGCACATTTCACTTCGATCTCGATATTAGCTCCAGGAGCGATTTCATCTATTTGCATAGTAACACCTCCTTTATATTAGGAAGAAACTTACCCAAGTTACGTTAAACAATAGGTAAAAATACCTATTTTATTGTATATAGTATACAATGAAATTAGACAAAAGACAATTAAAAACTAAAATTTGCATAAATCATAAAAATCCAACACAAAACATAGCTTTACCTACAATATTATGTTTGCTATAATAAACTAAAATTAGAAAAACTTATGACCAATGATAGGATTTAAGGAGGTTCATCCTATGAAATTCACGAAAATGCAGGGTTGTGGTAATGATTATATTTATGTGGATTGTACCAAAACCTTAATTGAAAATATTCCTGAAACGGCTCGAAAGGTAAGCGATCGACATTTTGGTATCGGTTCGGATGGATTAATCCTGATTAGGCCTTCTGAAAAAGCGGATTTTATGATGGATATCTATAATAATGATGGCTCTAGGGCAAAGATGTGTGGAAATGGAATTCGATGTGTGGCTAAATTTGTTTATGACAAGGGACTTACTAAGAAAAGGAAGCTTAAGATAGAAACCTTAGCTGGAATTAAAGAGTTAGACCTAACCATCGAGAATGGTGAAGTGTCATATGTTACTGTGAATATGGGAAGTCCCATAATGAAAGCAAGNGAAATTCCCGTGATTACGGATCGGGAAGAAATGATTGCTGAACCTATCGAAATAGCTGGAAATACCTATGAGATTACATGCCTATCTATGGGCAATCCCCATGGAGTAGTCTTTGTAGAGGATACCGATACCATACCTATGGAAACTCTGGGGCCTTTATTTGAAAATCATAAAATCTTTCCAGATAGGGTGAATACGGAATTTGTTCAGGTAGTGGATCGCAATAGAATAAAGATGCGTGTATGGGAACGGGGCTCTGGTGAAACACTAGCCTGTGGAACCGGTGCCTGTGCCAGTGTAATGGCATGTATTTTGAATGGCTTAACGGATCATCAGGTTACGGTATCTTTATTGGGAGGAGATTTGGAAATCACATATGATGAGGAAGCCAATCTAGTCTATATGAAAGGACCAGCAGTTAAAGTATTTGATGGTGAGATTAATTTAGGATAGATATTGTTTCGTATATTATGGGATGTGTTTTGTATAGTAAATGTAATAGGTTTTGTAATGTAAATGGAATAGGTTTTGTAAAGTAAATGTCAAGAAACATGCAGATGGTTTTATAGTATTGGAAAGGAGATAATTATGAAAAAAATCATAGAGATTCATGGGATGAGTTGTGAACACTGTCAGGCTAGTGTTGAAAAGGCATTGAATGCAATCGATGGTGTAAAGGCAAAGGTTGAGCTAAAGAAAAATAGAGCTGTTATAAATCTAACGAAAGAAATACAAGATCAGACCTTAAGGGATGCCGTAACCGAAGCAGGTTTTGAAGTAGTATCCATTACAGAAAAGAAGGGTTTATTTTCCTGATCATTTGCCATTCTTCATTGATTAATCCCTTCTAAAATGCTATACTATTTTATAGTAAAAAGCAGGTATATTTTTGATTAGGAGGGATTTTTTT